>Ga0247742_10000410_pt1 | contig 35737 bp, 31 predicted proteins | sample UWRJL208509C2_FD_180944 | JGI IMG/M metagenome (GOLD analysis project Ga0247742, IMG submission 180944) | Plant litter microbial communities from Arlington Agricultural Research Station in Wisconsin, United States - UWRJ-L208-509C-2 | ecosystem: Environmental > Terrestrial > Plant litter >...
CGAATGGACGCGATCTCACTTAGCGCCCAGCACCCCAATTCGGAAATATGCATCAAAATCATGCACGAATCCCCACAACCAGCTCCTACGACAAATTCAATGCCCAGAACCTCACGATCGACTGCGCTCTCATTTCTATCTATCTTTTCCACTTGTGTATGACACGACTCCAGGTTATCATCTTTAATTTACTTTCTATAATTTTCCATCTCATTTTATCACATGGAGTCATTTTCTACCATATCTATCGTTTGCGGACTTCTTTCATCCCTGGCTTGTAATATTTTATACCCCTAAAGTCTAGTTACCAGTAGGTATCAAGCTGCCTATGTACCGTCTAAAATTTTAGTGAATCATATATGACCAGCACGAAGCACAATAAATTATAAAGTTTACTCAGGTTCTTACGACGAGAACTCAACGAACGCACCTCTACCGTACGTACCGACGCCCTGACGCCTTATTCCCTTTTCGCTCGACGATTGGCCCCTCACTCCCCTCTCATTCACTTCTGCACCCAGTTTCACCACCTCACACTTACGGCGGAGGCTTGCTACTGTACTTGCGCCGCCCTTCCCACCACATTGCATACAAGAGATTATCAGCCCGTCTAACTCTCGACTGCGACGATATATTACACCTCATTCCGATATTAAGACGCTGGGTGTCGCGTTTCACGCTCACAAACGGTTACACACACCTTCGTCATCCGTAGGTCGCTCGCTATGGCCTCTTCCATATTTCTAAGCACTAGCGGTACCCCATGCCTCTTGATGCTGCAATTGGCAACAGAGTTGCGTTAGTAGGAAGCGGCACGCTCGGCACATGCCGACTATCACTCGCGAACAGAGCTCGAGCAAAATGAAATCATCCATGCGGTTCTGGGACACCGTAATCATGGCCGCTATCTGGGTCGACGTCTGGGGTCATAACTAGCGTCATCTCCAAGTCCACCAAAGACTTCTATGTCTTCGCGACGCTATACTGACTGCCTATCCTGTATCACGCACTGAAGCGAATGGGTGGTCTGGATCGTCGATTGGGAACAAAGGAGGGTGTTATGCCATGAAATCGCAATAAACTTCTAGATATTAATTATATATCTTCGGTGTTGTTGTACAACCATGTTAGCTTCATTTTTGGGAGAACAATATAAGAACGACCTGCTCTAACTCTTATGAAATGTCTATTGAGAACAGGGCCAATACTACACTGCCCATCTTTAAATCTAGAAATTAGCCGCCCTCCAATAATGACCAGATGTGAAATTCCTCGGCCAGCGTTAGCTTCCAGTATTGTGAAGGATCCGAGTCAGCAGTACATGTTAGAAAATAACAGCAAGCCTTGGGAATTCGTCCCGAGGCCGATGGAAAGGTAGTGCTCGAGAACGAAGACAGTTAATCATCTTATCTAATGCTCCCGTGGAGGGCGAGGTGTTGTCATTTATACTCTCCTCTTATTGCGCGGTGATGCCTAAAGTGGACGTTATCTCTTCGGGCGCTTCGCATCATAACCTAGTTTTCACCTTTTACAGGTTTAGTTTCATTACATATCCCTTGAATTACTAACCTTTAATTTACCCGAAAACACTATATTCACACCCTCCTGCATTTCTAAGATTGCATACACGTATGGGATCCATGACACACGTTCGTAGTTTAGGATTTTGGAGTTTTCGGCTTTTCAGGACTTTCTTTCGTTGGTTGCACTCCGCTGTCGAGAAGGGAGTCTGACTACTCTACGGGGATAGTTGGGCGAGTCATCATCGGGATTCGGTTCTTTGACTCGGATATCCGCGCCATTTAAGTATCAACTCACCCGGCTACTTGCAGCCGGCAGAAGTTTAGCTCCTACTGACGCTTTTAGAAATTCACCACGACTTGCTTTATGTTGTGTGCCTGTGTGCTGTCAAAATGTCACGATAGCCAGCGGAGAACTGAATGTCGCCTAGTCAGAATTGAATTAAACTCTAAAAATTCCGAAGAGGTGACAGACGTCTAAACTCTGTATATGTTTCGGTTGGCCTCAGCAGGTAACATGGGTTGGGCTCATACCCCAGCTGTTGAACCCCAAATTCCAGCCAGAATACAAATATATGACATGAAAGTTGGGGAATTTGGCGTAGGGAGTCTTACATAACTTTGACCCTTGAGCGCTTACCCCTTAGCATTAGCGCTTATCCACGATCCCAGAACGGATATCATGAGTCTGAACTCTGGACGTTTCAATTTCTCAGATGGGGTGAGAAAACATGTTTCATTTGAATTCAGTCGGTGAACGTGAGTTTGTGCCCCAAACGCTCGTCAATACGTGGTACAACAAGGCAGTTAGGGTTGTTTTTCTAGAAGGCTATATCTGACATCGGAGAGTCCCATCCAAGCCGTGATAAGACGCTGATCCATCAAGATTTTCTTATAGAGGGCGCCCAATATGGTTTAACCTTTCATATCAAGGGCAGATACCTAGACACGCATTTGCAATCTGCGAGTCCTTCTTCAGCCACATTCGCCACCCGCACAGCACGCCGCCTCACGATGAGCGAACCCGAACTTTCTGGCACACCGTCAGCCCTCAGTCTTACGAAGGATCCGTCTGAGTTCAAGCGAAGTACCTATCAAGATATCTTGGAAAAGGACAGCAAGCTTGGAGGAGCTTTCCCCGAGACGAATGAAAAGGTGGCGCTCGAGAATGGAGACCGCGAAACATCTCGTCGGTGCCGTTTCCTTTATACCCTTCCCATAGGCTTATTCATATTTATTACCACCAGATCGCGAGAGTATGAGGAAGACCACTAACCGCCGTCTCCTCTACGACCTTACTCTGCTATCTTGCATCCTCATTATGCTTTTATGGCCATGGATATTTCTTGGTATCGTCTATGCAAAGAAAGGGATCCAGATGGATAACCACCTTGCAAAAGCCGTTATAAACCACCCTCACACCACAAATTTTTTCGTGACTCTGATCGCTAGTGTTGTCTGCATGTTCGTGGACATCCTTTTTTCCTTCGCCGTCATCCGATTTGCACAGGAGTGGATCGCGAACAATGAAAAAATTACGGTCTTCGATGTCTCTGTCATCTCGGGATTGAGGCATCAGACCTTGCCATGGAATATCAAGGATATCAAAAAGCTGTTGATGAGCAACCGAGTGGTACCTGTATTCCTGGTGGGGATCTGTATAGGCGCCTTTGCTCTCATACCATCAGCGGTTACCAGTCTCTTAACCCCGGTCCCATTCAAGAAGAATTCCACTCTCCAAGGACTCGAACTCGACCTATCATCAAGCGACTGCTTTGATTGGCTCGAGAGGCATCCGATATCAAATAACTGTGACTGGGAGGTGAGCTATATATGCATTACTCTTTAGAATGATTCGCTAATTACCGCTTGGTGTGGTAAGAAATTCAATGGCTTATTGTATGCCAGCTGTTCCCCTGTGGCGGCTACCCTAGATGCCGGTCGCGGTAATGTTAGTCAAAAAACTCCAATCATCATTATGAACCTCTTCTCATGTTTCTCCGCCCATGACTCTACAGCTCTTCTCGTTGATTCCGAACAACTCGAAAACGATTTCTTATGATCAGATTGGCGACGTACGTTTCTTTCGCTCGATCCGCGGCATCTTGCCTATTGGTCCCAACGGTGTTCCCATAAACGCTCTCAAACCTTCTCCGTTCTCGAACAAAGACACCTTAGCAGGGATGATTTCATACAATTACACCCTGGAGCATCAGGGTCTCGCAAGTGGAATCAACTGCAGTTACGTCGATTCAAGCCCTATCGGATTTGGACCTGTGCCTGGTGTCGCCATAGACACACCGTGGGTACTGCAGTACAATGCCTCCTGCGATGGAGCAGCTGACATTTTGACGAACGTGCAAACATTCATAATTTTTAACGGACACAGCGCTCTGACGTATTGGGCATGTCAGTCACCACCATCTGCGGAGCAGACCCCAACTTATTTTATCTATTTGCGCGGGCGTGGGGGTTATAAAGATTCGATTGGGAACATCACCTGCACTGTATCCCAAATCCATCCGGCAGCCATCACCGCAAACTACCAATCCCTCTCTCGTGTCTTTTCCTCGACGACCCCAATCGCGAACTCTACGCAGGTGTATCCTAGAGTAATGGAACATACCCTCATAGCGCTGGGCGGTCTCATACAAGAGGCTCAGGGTGTCCAATCCAATTTGGTGGCCGAAGCCATCCTAAACGTTGCTGTAAAGACATTCTGGTTGCCGCCGAACCAGAGTGGCCAGAAGTATCTGGAGTTGTATCAGGCGTTCATTCAGGGTGTCATAGAATATGAGGTCCGTCATATCAATTCATTTTCTCTTCGAGTTTCTTATGGTGATTCCACAGGCCACATATCTCAGGCTTTTATGGTCGACGATTGAAAATCGGCCCACCTTTTGCGATCGCACAGTCAACGGATCAGTCAGCTACATGGTGCTTGGCTGGTCAGCTGTCCCCGCGCAAGTTGGGTTCCTATTGCCGATGATACTTCTTAACTTTTCTGCCTTGGTCATCATTATCATGGCCATAGTAATGGGGAGGGGAGACAACCACGAGTATGATCCTGCAAGTATTAAATTCCTCCTAACCACACAAGTGGATGAAACAGATGAGCTCGACTGGACGGATACGGTCAGATACCGCCGCGGAGAGGTAAATAATTGGCACACATCCTTACCCGCGCTGCTTCTGACATTAAATTGGCAGTACCAGGCTGCAGCTGTTGACGCGGGCCTTTGACACGGACATTTTTTCATCGGTGCCCTGCCGACTTCAATTGGCTTGGGGTCAATGCCGGCATTTCTAGTGTAGGAGATATTTCCACTGATCCCCTTGTTCATTTGGGTGTAACGTATTACTGCTGCCTCAACTGTTAAAATATCGACGATCAGACTCAGAATGACAAGGACTGTTCGTGAGGGAGCATACAAACAGTGGTATCTTCCAAAGGCAAGAGTCTTCACAGTTTTAGACGGTTCCATAGCCAATGCTTTGTGAGGTGAAAGAGAATCGATTGATGAGCCGGAGTGTGACCATGGGAGAAAAGATACTGTTGGTCGGCGACATCCCGGCCCGCTCAGTAAGCGCCCACGGCATTTTCCGTTTACCCTCTACCTCAATTAAACGCTCGAATATTCGACGCTACGGGGATTATTCAGAAGTAGATTATAAATCACTTTATTCTGTAGTCATTTCTACTTGGTGTATATTTCTTCCGTAGTATAAAAGCCTGCAGATTCACGAATACTCTCGGACATTGCTGCTTTGTTTGAATTGAGGTCATTAATCTTATAAAGATTCAAAATGTCGATATATCTCGTTTTTAAAGTATGCGAATTCACCCTGCTGTTACCGTTTTCCACGTGTTCGGAATTTGATTCAGCTGATGGTGAATCATCGGTGATACACTCAAACAGGAAATCATTACCTTTTAACGGCCAATCATCGGTGGTTTTTGATTGATGGTACTTCGGTTTGGAGCAAGCCACCGCGTCATGAACACGCCAAACCCACCGCTACGACTGGCTGTTTGACGGCGGCTGAATATTTTATAGAAAGGTCTCTAAAGTGTCAAGAATCTTCGTCGCGTTGTCGTCGACGTGGAGCTGCATCTCCAGAAGGAATTGACAGAGGATTGTGGCCGCGGAGGATGAAGAATCTCGGTCTTAAATTAGGATTTTACAGAAGCGGAGAAGCGGTGATGTCGGCTGCGAGGCGAAAAGATGCATGCTGTCGGTGGATCCTGTGTCAAAAGAGGCATTTTGAGTGCCTATTTTCATCTCGATCTGACCGCCGAAAATCGCATCGCTGTCAAATCGAGCATTCTCGTCCCGATAGTTCTCTCCAAGTATTTATATCTGCGTCGCCATTTTCTCACCTACCCAACTCTCGACCCTGCTCCCTTTTCCCCAGTCGTCGACACCATTGCCGCCCCGCTACAGGAAGGGAAGAGGATGTATGCGATATCACTGAACACTTTGATGCAGACCTAGGTGTATGCCTATTTGCCCTCCAGGTTCGGTTCTGAGTGGTTTTGGAGATGGAAGTGACACGTCAGAAGGCACACTTTCTTTTTTTGCCATGGCAGTGGAGTGCGCTTGGGTGTATCATTTTGAACAACCCACCATACCAAGCAGATTCTAGGAGTCTCCAGACTTATCTAAATTCTGTTGCCTTTCGCCCGCACTGCCCCAGTCATATGACAGTGTTGCTGTTAGTGTCCACATAGACGCTTCTTACCGGCTTTCGAAGGGTCTGGTTCTAGTACTTGTGTCACACTACAGCTAAATCTGAACCTTGTGGTCGGCTAACGCTCATGCTCATCCTCCACATTCATCGACTCAAGTCGAATTTTGATTCTGGATGAGATCGTCGGTGGATCGATCATATGGTTCACTTCTCAGGCTTGGTTGTTGGTATGGGAGCATTGGTTGTTGGTTTGGAGATTTTGATCTTGTTATTTTCTGCATTTTATGCCGAGTCTGATTTGGGATTCTCGAAACCGAGTGTTACAAACAACGTACCCAAGGATTTAAATTCAATCCCTTCGTCAGGAATTATCCCCCCAAGGATACTGACCACGAGTCTATCGATTGGCTTCCTTTTTTCCTCCACTTTTCTCAGTTCGCTCTACTTCTGTCTACCTCCCTCTCTCGTTTCGTACGATGAAACGTATTTTCCTAGCTTTCCCTCCCATCTAATCTTACGCGCCGAAGCAAACCAACGGATCTGGTTCACAGAGAGCCATTTACGTGAGTATTTATAGCCCTTGTCTGTTATCTCTTTCAAACCATTCGATTCGTACCTTTGTTCCCATTTCATATTTATTTCTCCGTCTTCTAGACCACGCTTTGTCCATAGGTTTATTAGCTGGGCTCTCGACGATCAAGGAGTGGGCTTGGTCATCAAAGGTTCCCTCTTTACATAATTTGGAAGTTGTTGTTTTCGTTGCTGTGTTGATTTTGGGTCGACTGCTGCGAGTCCGGGTGGATGGCTAGGTTGCTCGTGGTGATGTTATCTTTGAGCTTTCAATTTCAATTCGTGTCCTGCGGACTCATATCGATGATGCCTAGGCTGCTTTTTGACGCATTGAACTAGTAGGCGTTTGGGGTTATGGTTATTTTGGTTAATAGACATTGTTGCTGCTGCTACTGTTCGCATATGGTTTGCTCTGGCAACTCGCGTGTTATCGTCTTAGCTCTCCTTGTTGCAAAGACGAGACAAGACGAGAAGCATTGTCGTCAACAATTCTTTGAAAACTCTGCATCTACGTTTGTGGTTCTAGGCCACATTCGACGTAAAAGTGACAGGGTGTGGGTCTAGTCCCTCTCCTTCGTGGATGTGGATCTGCATGGACGCTGATGTCGCTCACCTGGCGTGGAGGGTCGTCATCCGTCAGACCCTCCACGCCAGGTGAGCGACATCAGCGTCCATGCAGATCCATCATCCGTCTACCATTGTCCCTGTCGTCAAGGCAATGCGTGATAGAGTATGAGAGACGTAGGATGCGATTGTAGTCTGCGTGCCACTCTCAAATCACTTAAATGTATTGAAGGCGATAGCAAACGGTTCCGCTTTGCTCTATTTCTCGTTACTCCAGTAGTGAATCCTGCCGTTGCCGATTGACCAAGTTTTCCAAATTTAAAAATGCCTAATAGTTACCTTTTAAAGGGATTTAGTGCCCAGCGCCTTGTGCCAATGGTTTGAGGGAGCTCAGTACCATCAATTCACCCCAGTCAAGGCACAGAGGCCTTCCGGTTCAGTCCCCCATCCGCGACCACCATCGAACTCTCCTGTTTCGGCAACTTCCCCGAAGTTCCCAGTGCTCACGCCTCGCCCGCCGTGGTACTCGCGTACCCCGTAGAATTCGTTATTCAGATTCTATTCCACTACAAAACTACAATGCCCGCCGAAGTTTATTCTGCTCTCAATCCAACTTTTAGGCTCTCAGCGGCGGGCTCGTCGAGGACGTACTTTGGCCCAGAGGCGGAGGGGTCGTATGTCACTACGTCATTTATGTGGAGCTGGAAGACGAAGAGTTTCGAAGTTTGCTGAGGAACGCCTCGGTGAAGAAGACGTTAAATGGAAGCTTCCAGTAAGAAGCACGATATCTGCGGATCCAAGGTCAAAAGAGGCATCCGACGCAGAGTTCTCGTCTTCATCTCGGTCTTGACGCGCCGAACTCCGAAAGCACATATATATCCTCACTCGTCACTCTTTCTCCCCTCCTGGATATTTCCCCCCTCGTCTGCAAGCATTACTCACTACTCAGTCTCCATCTCAACCTCCGAGATGCGCATCGCATTCTGGATAGGTATCGTAATATGCTCGTTGTTTCTTCTCGATTTTGTTCCCTTTTTAGTCTCTGAATGTTCTCTTCGTCTCTTTGTTTCTCCTTTGGCCGAGTATCATTTTCACTTCGACTTCTCATGGCTTCTGGTCCGCATGCGGATACCACTCTGGTGCTCCTGATGTTTTTAGGGCGTTGAGCTTTGATTTCGGGTCATACCTGTTGGTGATGATGAGAGGGCGTTACGGTTGTGTTGGCGGCGTTTTTGTCCTTCCCCCCGTTTCCACTCTCATTCTCGTTGTTATCTTTGAACGGGTGTCAGACATTGGGCATCTGGAGTTGGCGTTTGGTGTGGTGTCTAGGGTTCAGGACCTATGACACCAGACGGGCAGTGTTGGGTGTCTTCATTCGATCCAGGCACTCTATTTCTTCTGCATTACCCGGTCTAGTGCGTTCGGATTCGGATTTGGACGTCCGTCTCAATCACAATGCGGACATACACACATGCAGACGCAGATAGCTTCTACTGTGCCTCTCACCCACAGATTATCCTCGTCCTTCTGGTCCCCGGCTGCAGGAAGGGAAGAGGATGGATAGACCGTGTTGGTTGGGCGATCTGATGGTTGAGTATCTACGTCTCCGATCACTAGTCCGTGTGCCTCGGTCCTTCATTTGGCGATGAAAGCGACGCGTCGAAGGTGTAGAGATATAGAGAACACGCCGTCCGACGTCGTTTGGAATGTGGAGGTGGATGTTGTGCATCAAAGGTGCCCTCTCTAGACTCGCCTGGAGGTATCATCTCGACAACAACAGCGAGGATGCAAACTATCGAGTAGATGGAAGCAGAGTCGGGCTCAAACCTACCTCCCTTCTGTCATCTTCCGTCTTTTATATCGGGTCTTGGTCGCTGTCGATGTGTTCCTATTCGACCTCGAAGGGGGGTACCCAAATACTGCTCTGCGTCGCTCTCAAGCAATTTTTTTCTCCCTTCCATTTGCACTCTTATTCATTCTGTATCTTGGAGCGGGAGTCAAACGGATATGTGGTACGTGACGGCCAGTATCGAATATTGAATACCCGCTTCGTCTTCACTCAAGCTAGAGACGCGATTGATTCTGCGTTACCAAGTCCGGTCGACTGCATTCAAGTTCAGATTCGGCTCGGACATCAACCACAATGCAGCCACACGCAGACTCGGATGGTTCACTCTGGTACCTCACAGACCATCTTCGTCCTCGTTGTCTTCGCTCTCCTTTCTATAGGGAGAGGATGAGACGAGAGACGTAAGGTTGACGTCTATAAGGAACCTCTGTGTCTACTTATGTGGTTTGGGGTCTTGGTTATTTCTTTGTCTGTGAAGAAGTTCGTGTCAATGGTGTGACGCTATGCGATCTACATATTATCTACTGTGAATTTCGTAATTCAACTCCTACTAATACTTTCCACGTGTTCTCAGTACTGGGTAATTCGGATCTGGACATCGACGCCGCCGTGATCATCGGCTCAGCGTAGCGGTGTCAGTTTCCTGCATATCCGAGTAACATCTTCAGTCGAGTGCTTCGCTCCGTCTTTGTGTTCTACTTCAAAAAAGGAAGCGACTACCGTCGGTGCTGTTGCCGATGCATTCGGATATCAGTGTCGATTACGATGCACACCACAAGACGCAGATATGTGTTGAATATACCCTTCAGCTGGATGCACTTGATAGTATCGTTTCGACAAAGTGGAGGAGGGAAGGCAGGAAGTGCTTGCGGAAAGTAGAACATTAACCGGTGACCACTCACATACAAGGCACCAGTCTTGATACTTTTGGATGTTGTGGTCAAAGCACACAGACTGCGCTTTATCTACTTGCTCTGATTATGAGGCCGATCTCGACGAGGAAATATTGATTCTACGACCTTTGAGCTGGTTCCGCTTAGCCTCTGCCACCGTTTTACTCTCCAAGAGCAGTGGTTCTCTCGAAAAACTCGGCCATGATATTAATGACGCTTGTGAATCTGGTGTACGAGACGCCACCACCGCAATTTGGAAGACCCTGACGACCTAAGGTGGCACAGTCTGACATTCTTTGCGTACTTAAAATGATTCACAAAGTGGTCTCCAACTTCTGAACAGGGAGGTATTTCCAAGTTTCCCATCCGTCGAGCCTCGTGACTCTCCTTTTCCAATGAAGTTACTAGTAGAAAAACACCGACGACGCATGAATTAATATGGATAGGCTTAGAATATCGATTCAATGAGATGCGTGCGTGTATCCGAGAGTGGGTAACAGATAAAAAGTTAGGCGTGAGAACTCTACACGACCCAGAATGTCTAGGAAGATGCAAGATAATCATTAGCACCCCAAATATCGTTAATACAAGGAATAAAAGCCCTTACAACGCGAGGCAGACCATTGGTTGACACGGGCGCAAGAAGGAGTGCAGAAGTTCCACTATGGTAGAAAATTGCTACTGATAGTATTGAGGCTGCATGGCTGTTAAAACAATAATGGAACAAGAGCCGAGAGTAAGAGACGTACAACCATCGGGTTCGATCCAAAAGGCTGAGATATACAAAAGACCAAGGTTAGCGTCAACATCTGAAAAGAAGTAAAAGACTTGCGAATGAGCTGGCCGTTGCTCAAGGTCCAGATAGATGATTCCGCATAGGTTGTAAAGGAACCAGATCCAAAATTGCTACCATGGTTGGTGAGTGGAGCGCCCGCGTCGGCCGTGACGGCCAAAGTTAAAATTTTCACTTCAGTAATGAGTGACTGAGATTATAGACATACAATGCTGCACGGAAGAGGCAGGCGCGTGAAAGGTTATATTGACAGCAGCAGTCAGTCACAAAGAGGCCGCAGGAGAGGTAAATATCACTGACAAACTCTGTGGAGCAACAAGGGAAAAGCCAAAGTATGGATATGCAGCTCCAGTGGTCTAGACATGAATGTGAGGACCTGATGAACGAGAAGGGCCATCAGAAGAGAGCTGGACTTACAATACCAATGTCGGATGGACCAGGGCCTTGAGGAAGGCTGATTCCCATACGATCATCGGGATTGGTGCTTGTTGTATATCCATAGACCCTAGGTTTAAGGCACATAATGAGGGTTGGTGGCATAAACAAATCATGAGAAGCACATACCCGGTTCCGCTGGTAGACCTCGAGACAAAGCCTAGCTTAGTGCCATTGGCGTCACGAACTTCGATCCCCGGGGGTGGCCTACAGCGCAAAGGAGTCATAAGTTGTCATTGACACGAAAGGATCAGAACAGCGCACGGTGGGATGCTTGATGGGTTGGGGTCACGCGCTACGCAAAGGTCCAGAGTTAACAAGTGACAAAAAATTTTACAAGGACAGGTTGCTCACCAATAACACGAGTTGTGTTGAAGAACTTTCTAGGCTTCAAGAGTGGTAAGCCTACTTGCAGGCGAGCAGTGTTGGTAGTTACGTTCGAATCTGCGCGCTTGAAAAGTTGGACGCTAGGATTGGAGAGCCGGGTCCGAGCTACTGCCACCTGCAGGATGCAGACAAGAGCAAAATCAACATGGATTATCCCGCGCATGTGGAAGCAAGCAGCGTTACGGGGCAAAGACAACTAAAGAGGTACTTCAGGCGTGAGGGTTGATTGAGAAGTGAGAGAAAGTTTAACACTTGGTAGAGGTCGGCGTCTCAATCGGAGTGATACTTCAGCTATAATATCAAGCAAGCCGCAACTGGGAAATTCCATTTGATGTAGTTTGACAATTCTTGGCAGGGCATCTTCCAACCCCGGTGCCTGCCTCTCCTCTACCCGCTTCGGTGTCAACATTAAACATCATCAGGACTAGTCAGGACTTCAGTCTCGGAAACGAAGGGATCGCCGAGTTGACTTTTGTACTTTAGGTGGACCACTGTAGAGCAGTTCATATACTATAAAAGGAAATAATATCCTTTTCAGATCTATATTGACACGCCCACGTCTGACATCCCATCAAATGACGGCAGCCGCTGGTGTAATATCATTCAAATGATAATAAATGGAGGATGGCAATATTAAACGAATATAGTCTGAAAGAACTATGCAGTGTGGATAGGTAAACTGGGCAGTATTCAAACTGGCGTCCCCAATGAACAGTGATCGTAGAAACGCACTTTGACCAAGTTTCGGAGCATCTACCGAGATAGGCGTCCAACATTGAATGTAAGAATCACTTACAAATGAGCTGTCTATTGACCTTATACCAGATGCATGGTTCGCTGCTGTATCCACCAATGTCACTGCCTCAACCCATTGGTGCAAAGGCGCTGGGCACTGATCGCTACCTTTAAAAGGTAACAATTTCTTCTTTTACATAACTGTTAGCTATTTTAAATTTGGAAAACTTGGTCAACCGGCAACGTCGGGATTCACTACTCTGGTGTGATCAAAAAAGAGAAAACCCGGACCATTCTCTATCGCCGTCAATACGTTCAACCCGTCAATTTCACCTCAAAACGGCCTAAAACCACAAACATAGACGCTGAGTTTTCAACGAACTGTTAACGACAACGTTTCTCATTTCGTCCCTTCCTCGCAGCAACAAGAGCGAATAAAATGAGGACGATAATACGCGAGTCACCAAAGCAAACCATATGCGAACAGTAGCAACAGCAATAACGTCCCGAGAAGGTAAAGGTAAAGGGGTAAAACTCCGCCATGTTGGCACCCAATCACTGCCAGCATCTACCCAATTCTCGCACACCCCATTCAAATAAATTTCCGAGCGCGTCAGCTGCTTCCATCGTCATCTTCATCCTAAACGCAAAAATCAACACCAGTACCAGCACTAAAGTGTGAATGGGAAACCGAATAAAAATCCTCCACGACTTCGTATTACATCCTCACATCACCTCCGAGCGTCAGAAAAATGTCGATAAGAGTATAGCTCAGCAATCTACCTCCGGTCTACCTCTTCCTCTTCCTGTGAGAATGGCGCACAGTGTGGACAGCTAACACTGGCATCTCGCACGTACCACACCGATGTCTGAACCGAATCGCTATAAGAAATGACGGACAAAGGGGGGAAGATACTCATATAAGTGGCTAGCTGTGAACCAGAACTACTCGTTCGCTTCGGCGCATGAGACGCCGCCATCATCAGCCCCATAGAATCGCGGAGCTGAAAATGAAGTAGCGTTTGCTTGCAAAGTCATTCGTAATTGAGTTGAGACTGAGGCGGCGCGGACATGACGCAACCCGGTTCCTTGGCTAGATGGGATGAAAACCTCAGGGAATATATATCAGTGTACGAAACGAGAATGGGAGGTAGGTAGAAAATTAGAGCGAACTGAGAAGAAAAAAGGAAGCCAATCGATCGAATTTAAATTGAGGCCAGTATCCTTGGGGATAATTCTTGACCAAAGGTTTGAATTAAAATTCCTGGATACATTGTTTGCAACGCTCGGTTTCGGGAATGTCAAATTAGACTCAGAATAAAACCCAGAAAATAACAAGATTGAAACCTTAAAACCAACAACCAATGCTCCGATGCCAACTACCAAGCCTGAGAAGTGAACCCCATGTTCGCAATCCACTGACTATCTCATCGAGAACAAAACTTCGACTCGGCGTCGAAGAACGTGGAGGATGAGCATGAGCGTGAGCCGACCACAAGGTTCAGCTTTCGACCGTGATAGCTGTAGTGCGACAGAAGCACTAGACCCAGACCCATCGAAATGCCAGCGAGACTCGGAAGCGATAGTGTGGACGCTAACACCAACATCGTCATATAGCTGGGGCAGTAAGGGCGACAGGTAACAGAGTCTGGTAAGGTCTGGAGACTCCTAGTATCTGCTCGGTATGTTGGGTTGTCAAAATGATACCTTCGCGCACGCCACTGCCACGGCAAAAAAAAAAGACAGTGACCCTTCCAACGCGTCACTTCCATCTCAAAACGACTCGGAACCCAACCCAGAGGGCAAATACGCAGACACCTAGGTCTGCATCAAAGCATCCAGTGATATCGCATACATCCCCTTCCCTTCCTGTAGCGGGAAAATGAGGGCGATGATTATATGCAGGTGGTAGGAGTGTCATCTGCGTCGAGACCGAAATCAACGATAACGGCAATAATCGCACCTCTTCCTCGAGGATGAAGGGGAGAGGGGTTAGGTTCAATAGCATCGACAACCACACATCCCCACCTCTCGTGCTTGGGAGCGATTTGGATATGGAATCAGGTTTCACCCGCACCCTTCCAGTTCCTATCATCATCTTCCTAGAACGTCAGACTTAGAGCGGGCGAAACCAGAGGACGAGAACATAATTCAGAGATTCAGCCCATATGCGTCCGGTCCACACAACTTGAGCTCTGGGAGTAGACGTGAACCTTCCGCCAGCACCAGCACCAGAAGCGAAGTCGGAATTCAGACCATAGCGAGCAGCGCTTAAAACTGAGTGCCCGACGAGTTGGAGAGGTCTATGAGAAGTGAGAATGGTGAGCGAAATGTGAATGGAAGTAGATAAGAATTTTATAAGTACTGAGACGAGACGAAATCAGAGAAAGATGCGCTGGACTCACGGAGAGATATTGGAGACTGGAGAGGCAACAATCCACTGGCCGCAAAGACTCTGACTCCAATGAGGATAGGCGCGCTACGCGGCAATGGTGTCGACAATGGAGAAGAGAGGGCAGGTCAAGAGTCGGGTTGGTGCGAAAATGACGACGCAGATATAAACGCTCGGAGAGGCTGAAAAGGACTATCCGGACGAGAACGCTCGGTTTGACAGCGATGCGCTTTCGGCGTTGAGACCGAGATAAAAATAGGCACTGAAAATGCCTCTTTTGACTCAGGATCCACTGGGATCATGCATCGTTTCGCCTCGCAGCCGATATCCCCACTTCTCTGCTTCGGTAACATCCAAATTTGGGACCGAGACTCCTCTTCCTCCGCGGCCACAATCCTGGTTCAAGCTCTGTCCATTCTTCCTGGAGATGGCAGCTCCACGTCGAGGACAACCCGACGAGGCTTCTTGACACTTTAAAGATCATTCTATGAAATATCCAGCAGCCTTCAAAAACCCAGTCGTAGCCGTAGGTTTGGCGTATTTATGGCGCGGTGGCTTGCTCCAAACCGAACATTCAAGTATCATCGCTCAAAAACCACCGGTGATTGGCCTTCAAAAGGTAATGATTTCCTTTTTAAGTGTATCACCGAACACGTGGCAAACAGTAACAGGGTAGGTTCGTATACTTTATAGACGAGATATATCGACATTCTGACTCTTTGTAAGAGTAATGACCTCAATTCAAACAAAGTAGCGATTTTCGAGAGTATTGCATGGGTAAAGGATTATTAGATACAATATTTGAATCTCGGGTATACTGTAGTAGACATAAAACACCGTCTGGTGACCGATGATCGTCGGCCGATAGCAACGACAGAAATCCCGCCTCCACAACGTTTCTGTCCTCAGAATGTTGGGCTTCTTATCTCCAATGCGCAGCCAACCCCATTCTGTCCTCCTGCGTTCTCGTCAGACGTCTCCGGAAAGTGAGCCAGGGTCTGAGTCAGGGTCAAAGCGCAGGGATAGCCGGAGAGAAGATCGCCGGGTTGAATAGCGAATTTTTTTAAGGGGTTTTGGGATGCACATTGGATTTGTGGTGCATGTTCTGTGTTTGTATGGTCAAGGGGATTGAGGTTCAGACGAAGTGCGGTTAGGGTTAGGGTTAGTTGTCGGCGTGAACTTTTCCTTCTCCGACTGAATACATCGTGATCCGGCTTCTAGATTTTCTTCAGCTTCTGGACAAGCTTTCTCCATCCTTTGAATTTGAACCCGCAGAAAAACTCGAATTCCTCGAGTATGTTCTCCATCGAACCCAGGACGCCGCTACAACCAGAGGTTTCCTAACAACCTCCAGCACCACGTGTCAGTTGTTCGGTTTCTGGAAATTGTCACCGTGTATCCCGGACAAGTGGCACCAGCTGTCGACGTTTATAGCCAATACCTCATTGACGCTCTTTGGTTTCGCCATACTGTTGTTGTTGCTCAGGGCATCCAGAGTTGTAACGCACTGTACCTCCAACACCTCGCGATGCAAGTAGAGCGCTTTACTTTTGAAACGCCTCGAAAGCCGGGATCCCAGACCCCAGCGTTGAAGATGGCAGCCAAACGATACACGATAAGGTCTTCACGGACGGACACAGATGGCTTGACATTACTGCTCGCGCACTGCATTGGTTCCCGTATGTTCTGTCTCTCTCGTCTTGGACGCTGAACTAACAGCTATCGTCGCTGCAGACAAAGAGCAGTGGGAGCCCGTCATCCAGCAGCTATTCGCCAATAGTGAAACGAGGAGGAATTCGCGACGTATTCGAGAAGTTTGGGCTTTTGATTGGCAGAATCACGGCGACCCAGCGATTTTGAACCGCCGGCTCCTGAAGACTCGGTCTGAGGGTGTCAGTGAGTCATCTGTAGGGCGAATGTCTATATGAATACTGATATTTACAGCTGCATACGAATGGAGTCGGGCTATTGCTGCCTTCGTCAGGTCACCACGAATGAGAGGACATCGTGTTGTACCCATTGGACATTCAGCTGGTGCTGCAGCCATGTAAGTCTCTTAATTCATGTCATTATCTAGGCTCATATCTGGTATCAGGCTTCTCACGACAACTGAAATCTCTCTTCAATCTTTGGTGTATCCCGCTATCATTCTCATCGAACCAACAATGGTGACTCGGGAGCTCTTCAACGCTCACCTAGAAGACAGGATGGCGAGCATGGACTTTGCCGTCGCTGCTACTGCCACAAGGCGCGATACTTGGACGTCCAAAGAGCACGCTTTTGACTACTTTAGTAAGAGGATTCCATGGGGGATGTGGGATTCACGGGTTGTTCGGTTATACACTGTGAGTACCGTCAAACCGTCAAACCTTGACATTGGGCCGACGAGCATCCACAGGAAGACGGATTGGAGAAGTCACCATCAGGGTCGGTAACTTTAAAGTGCGACAGAAAACAGGAAGCGGTTTCTTTCCCAGACGTCGAGCCACATTTCGAGGGTGCTGTTCAGCTGAGCCGCATCTGTCACGCTGTTCCGATCCATATCATCTGGGGAACTCGGAATGACCTCGTGTAAGATCATGTTCATTTAACTCAACGCGTTACTGACTCTCATTAGACCCGAGTTTATCCAAGACTCGCTCAGTGACGTCGCCGACGGCCGAATTGCCGCATCAGTTACGAAAATCGAAGATGCCGGACATATGGTACGAATTCTCTGTTATCCAGAATCTGCCATTCCTAATGCGGGACGTTGTTGAAGGTCGTTCAAGAGCAACCCGACGCTCTTGCTCGGGCGATTTCTGACGTACTTGATACCTTGAACTTGGATTCTCCTGTGGAGAAATCAAAGCTCTAGACCTTGTAGAACTCATTTATGGTTAAAACCCCACCTGACAATGCAACCGATTTTCGCTGACAGATATTGTCCTAAGAATGGTTACACACGTTATTGAACTCGGTCTTCAATCCGAGTGAGTTCGTTTTCATCGCGAAAATAACCCTTGTTTGACCTTTGGGTATAGATTGCAGCGGTTTTTAGGAGCGACTGTCTTGAATGCATCCCCACAAAGGGTTTAAACTTGCTTAATATTGCATCTTAAGGTCACAAGGCTCCGAGACTTCGAAACCTTGTCCTGTTTCGGCTCCTTGGGAAAGTGTCTCTCGCTATTTATACCTCATCAATTCTTCACACCGCCATCCTCGGCTCTCGTCATCACCGCCAGCAATGGTGACCCAGGCCCCAGCATTCCCTAAAGATTTACCTACTCACCCTCTCCTGATTATTGACTATGAGTTACTGGTGAAGCGCGATACCGAGGAGCTGGAGAGACTTTGGGAGGCGGCCACCAAGATTGGCTTCTGGTAGTAAGTCGCGATCCATCCCTAAGCCTGCATTACTCATTTCCTCTTCGTGCGATCAGCCTTAAAAACCACGGAGTAGATGATCTCGTTGATCGAATGTTTGACCTTGGTTCAGAAACCATGGCTCTTCCGCTATCAGAAAAGATGAAATTCGAACAAGGAGATGATGGTATGTCATTCGGGTGAGTTCGCTCTATCGCTTCGCTATAAAGCTGTCATCTGACTTGCTCTATATAGATACAAAGCTGCGGGTGCAAACGCCGTAGATGCAACTGGTGAACTGGACACGGTGGAATTCTTGAATATCGCAAAAGATGATGCCTTAGCATGGCCGAAGCAGGCTAGACGCGAATATCCCGAGACGGCCAGACGCCAAATGGACAGCACTGTCGTCCCATTCGTGAAGAGGTCGCTCGCGATAAACAATACCATTCTTGAGATATTCACCGACAGGCTTGGGCTTCCATCTGGTTCTCTGTTGGAACGCCATAGGATGGATGAATTAAGCGGTAGCGAAACTAGAATCATCCGAAATGGGTCTACCTTGAGTACGACAAAGCAAGCTATTGGAAGTCATACTGACTTTGGTTCACTTGTATGTAGCAGTCGAAGTCTTCCAATGCGACGCTTACTGATTATGAATCGTTTAGTCCTTCCTGCACAACCGATTAGGCGGACTTCAGGTGTTAGTTCCCGGGTCGGAGACTTGGCAATATGTAAAGGTGTGTTGAGCTTTTTCCCTTCTTTTTGACGTTTATAACATGTCAGTTTTCAGCCAATTGCAAAACATGCTATCTGTAATATCGGCGATGCATTGTCCATTTTTAGCGGCGGTATCCTTCGCTCCAATCTGCACAGGGTTCTGTAAGCGATAGCATTCCTGAGCATTTTGGAGTGCACTCACTTGCCCTCTCCAGCCCACCTCCAGGCGAACAGGCTGGTCTCGAAAGATGGTCGCTCGTATACTTTACTAGACCAGGAAACTCTGTTGTTTTGCGAGCACTGGTAGACGAAAGCGACATGATAGCCGAATCCGTCAGACAATCACCAGAAAACAAGTTCGATACTGGAGCCACAGCGTATGAGTGGTTCACGCGTCGGATAAAGTACCAACGAATCAATAATCGAAAGGTCCGTTCTTCCGACGACTTCTAACTACATATATACTTAACCTTTGGTTTCAGGGACCGGAGACTTGGAGCGCTAGCCGAGGCACCGAGCATGCTGACCCTCAGGATTGATCTAAAACTCTAACAATTACGAATCCTGTTCTGAATTTGATCACGCACCTAAGTATTTCAGTCGTGTCTCCTAAATTCGAATCAACCACATTACAGGAATTCCTCTTTTAACTTTTCTTCACGATGGTCTTTCCCTGTTACTCAATAAGAATTCAACTCGCTAAGGTCGAAATAATGCACATAAATCGGAAGTGCTCCCGGCCACGACGGCTGCTATATATATCAGATCGACTGTCGTCTCTGCTGTATAGTCTGTAGGTAAGGAGAGGAGACTACGGCCGCCATAGTTCAACAAGGGACAGAGTTGTGGGTAACAGGTAGCCACTCCTCCACTTGTTCAACATAGGACAAAACCAGTCATCGAGAACAATGTCAGAACAACGATTCTGAGACAACAATAATGGCCAAGTGCCTCAGTGGCACTTCATTCACCAGTACTTAATGGTTCAATTTTTGAGTGGGTGCTCGTCACACCAGTTTTTCGTTGCCACTTGATCCCCAATCAACCCAGTACAGTTACCACCCCACGAACATTATCGAAGTTCAAGAAATATGCCCGTCTTCGCCCATACATTTCTGACCGTACTAAAGGAGGATGATCTCTCACCAAGCCAGGAGCTTGGGTCGGACATCGAGTGTTATTTTGACCGACTTCCGTTCGAGCTCATTGCTTATATCTTCGAACTTGGTCAACCACTGCAACCTTCGACAGCTGTCTTCGATACCCTCGAATTCGGGAAAATTCTGAATCAACATGAATCGCCACAAGCATTTCCATTCGTCCTTGGATCCGTCTGCAGAAAATGGAAAGATATCGCATGGGCAACTCCTTGCTTATGGAGCGTACTGGTTCTACAGCTCCCATTTGTGCCCGCACGTTCTCTTAGAGGCTGGCTGGACCGCTCCCGTGGACACAGTCTCTACATTCAAATCGGATTGATGGATCTCCAACTCGCGTCTGGCAAAATATTCACACCTATCCTTGAGATATTAGGGACTGGTTCGCATCTGTCGCGATGCAGGACCCTTCAAGTTCATCTGCCAACCCACCTCATCCGTCGTCTACTCCCCCTGCACCAACCCACCGCCGCCATGGACGTGCTCTTGATCTATCCATTAGATTATTCAGGTTCCGGGCATCTGGACAACTATAAATCTGTTTCAAACTCGATTGGAGGCGATGTCCAAGGACCAAGCCCAACAGTTTTTACGATTGCCGCTCTCTGCCCCTTCGACTTTGGCATTGCCTGGGGTAATATGATGCATTTCAAAGGCACATTAATCTCCATGCAGGACGTCATACAGATACTACAGCAATCGCCTCAGATGCTTAGCGTCGAGGTTGAGGCAGTTGTGGACCAATCAGCCTTAGTCTCTCATGTTACCCATCCCACGCTTATATCCATGAACGCGCGAAATGTCGCCCTCAACTTCTGGGATTACCTTACACTGCCAGCTCTTCAAGAACTAGACTCTCCTCTTTGTTCTGATGGGCAATTCCGGAGCCTCCATAGTTTCATGTTGCGCTCCGGTTGTGCTCTATCGACGTTGACGTTGGGTGGCTATCGCATTAAGGATGACATTATTGTACTACTCGCGATGCAGCCATCCCTGATGTCTCTGTCGTTACAGGCAGTGTTCGACACCCATCTTAGCGAGTTTTTCTTCCAAGCGCTCGGTCAGACAGATAGGATCGGCGATCAAGTGGTCGAGCAGAGATTTCTCCCTATACTTCGTGACCTCACCATTACCGCCTATGGAACTAGCATCCTAAATCATCTCCCGCTGGTGTGGGTTCACCGTCCTCAAAGTGAAGATAGGCGTTTCTATCGACCTCTCCTGGAGGTGAACATCGGTATACGGCATTTTGAACATTCTGAAAGTGTCAATGGAGACGATGAAGGCGCCATCCTCGACCTTCAAAGGGTACAAACCCTCTTCAAATTCAGTCCATACGCCAACTGCCAAGGACCGCATTTCTCGATTATGGAAGATTTCGACTCTCATTTGCGTGATGACGTTCTCCTTCGATCATATAGACACCACGCAACTGAGTTATTTGCCGATTTAGATGGTATGCAAAAGCTCGTTTTGTTTGGGGATCAGCTTGTCTTGGAGAGGCGTTGGGGTGAACTCATAGATTTGAAGCGCCTGTATTAGAAAATCAATTTAAGAATCGGATTTATCACTGCAATTAAATGCTTTATTTTTTCTGATAAATTCCAAGCAAGATAAAATAGTAGCTTCAAGAAACGAGTGTCTGTCCGCCATCGTGGAGTCCGTGTCTCGGAAAGGAAATGTTTACCTTTTCAGTTGAGAACAATCTGTGATCAAATTACCTAAGCCGAGCAGCCAAGTGCTTCGAACCGAACGTCCTCGATCAAAATCCTGGAATCGGCCAGAAAAATAAGTCTGTCGAAGATGGCAACGCAATAAAAAGGGAGAGCCAAAGTCAAAAGACATATTGTTAGCGTAATCCAGATGAAAATTACGCGCAAGCCCGAAGCACAGTCAGATAAGGCGAATTCAGGCTACAGTGGCGAGTCTACATCCGCAAGAGTCCATAGAATAGTACACGGGCATGTATATCATAATATGGGGGAAATCGGTACGAGAAACACAAAACACAATTATCCGGGGGGAAAACACATCCAAAACGAGAATAAAACCCCACCCACTACGCTCCCTACATCTCTATCATACAAATCAAAGCTCCCTCAACCCATCCTCATCATACTCGTAATCGTAATAAACCGGCACCCACACCTTATCACCCGCCTTTTCCCTAATAACCTTCTTCAGCTTATCCCCCGTCTCACTCCCAACCGCATTCTCCTCCTTGTTCCAATCCACACCCTCAAAGCCCCACGCCTTGACCGTATCCGAATTCGCAGACCCCTCGCGAACGGCTTGTTCAGCGACGGCAAGGGCGACCTCAAAGTTGACAGTGGGTGCATCGCCGAAATCGGGGAGGAGGGATTCGCCTTTGTATTCGTAGGTTTCGCCAGAGTTGGTGTTGTCCGAGGTGGAGGTTTCTTGGCTCTCGCCTAGATCTTTTTCGCCGACTATGCCTTGAGGGTCGGTATTGCTCTCCGTGTCGCCTCTAGCTTGTCCTTTGATGCCTTCGCTAAGATCCTCCGTGCTATCGCCAGGACTAGCAGCATCCGTCCGTCCGCCTTTGGCACTAACGATAGCAGGACTGAGCGCCGCAAGCCTCTTCGCACCGGCCAGGAGCATCGTATCCGTCATACACCGAGCTTGAGCAAGGATAGCGCCGAAACCAAGACCAGGATAGATGAGAGCGTTGTTACATTCCGCGATTCTATTAAATCAAGAAATCGTCAGTTGAAGTTCGTCAATATCACCAAAAATCGACTCACTCAAACCCAATACCCCCCTTCTCGACCGTCCCAAACGGACTACCAGTAGCCACCAACGCCCGTCCATCAGTCCACTCCATCAAGTCACTTGGCTCCGCCTCCACCAACCGACTCGGATTGCTCAACGGCAGAATAATCGGCTTCGTCCCCTTCGTCTCCTCATCCGCATCCAAACCAGCGACCATAGCCTTGATAGCAGACTCCGTAAACGCACCAGCAGCCGTCGAACAGCCGATCATGACAGTAGGTTTGGCGTGTTTCACGATCGAAGTCAGATCCTTCACCGTTCCGCCAGTCAAGGATTTGCCATCTCCGGCAGGACGCCAAAACTCCCTGCGCCCATCACTCCAATCCACCGTTGCCTCATCCTCCTGTTCGGGATGGACCAACAGCCCCTCACGATCGACGATCCAGAATCGTCCGTTCGCTTCGGTGCGTGAGACACCGTCTGCAGCCATCATAGCATCGCGAAGTTGGACGGCGATGCCCATACCAGCGGAGCCACCGCCGAATATGAGGTAGCGTTGGTCGGCGAGTCGATTATTCGTAATTGAGTTGGTGGAGATGGCCTTGGAGGCAGCGCGGGCACGGCGCGAGACGCCGATGGCGGCCATGATGCACGCTAGTGTTACTGCACCTGTTCCTTGGCTAGATGGGAGGGAAAGGGGGATGTGTCAGCATACAAAACGATGGAAAGGTAGGCAGAGAAGTAGAGCAAAAGTGGAAAGAAAAAAAAACGGAAATCAAAGAAGGAAACAGTAGGTAACAATCAAAATTGGAGAACAAGACCTCCCAACAACCAGTGCTCCAGTGCCAACCCAAAGTCTGAAAGGCGAACCTCACGATCGGGAAATCGGGAGAGTTTACCATCTCATCCGAAAACAAACTTCGTCTTGAGTCGACGAACGTGACGGATGAGCGTGATCTCCCAATTCGACTCGCGAGGTTCAACGTTCCACGACTTTCAGCAGGACGGAAATGACATCCAAACCCCAGAACCTTCAAAAAACCAGCGGGACTTTCGATAGCATATAGTCGACTGTCAAAGTCAAGACCCGACGGTCAACGTCAATGAGTGGCCCGTAGTAGTTGTTGGCTACCTCCTCGCACTCGAATACAGCCATATCGACTCGGTCGAGAACAAAAGATCAAAACTGGGCAGTAAGCATGCAGAAAAAACTCGATCAACATCGTGGATAGGCTCGATTCTGCTTTGCTCTGCTCCATTTGAAGAACTGTTGCCGACATTGTCGAAATGATGCCTTCGAGCGAGTCGGGAGGTGTACAAGCAGGGAAAGTTCGCGAATAGCATCTATATCCACTTCGCTGGCGACATCCTTCATCCTCCATCGCATCCACAGCAGAAACGACAACGTCGACCAGGACATGACTCGTCACCGTCATTGTCGAAATGATACCTTCGAGCGAGGCGGGAGATGTACAAGTGTGGAAAGTCCAACGAATAGCATTCATATCCACTTCGCTGGTGCCATCCTTCATCCTCCATCGCATCCACAGCAGAAAAGACGACGAGGAACTCCGCATCCTGTTAGCATCTTCCCCGATCCTCATCGATCAGGACAGGAAGCCCACACCTGCGATCGGACGTTTTCCCAGCCCAAAATGACCCAGACCTACAGACGTAGACACAGCAGAGGCACGCAACCAAAACAAGTTTTAACCACTGACATTGTCGTCTCTCGTCTCGTCTCGTCGTCTCACGTCGGACAACGGACTGCGAGGACGATGATAACCCGTGGGGTAGCAGGTTCATCATGAGCCATCCGCGTGTGTCTGCTTCCATTTGTATGCTCTGGGAATGAGACTAACTGAGATCCCTGTCCACATCGTCAAGGACAAGGACAAGGCCCGACCCGATCTGACCTGAGGCTGGCCGGCCGTAGAAAGAATCCTGCACGGTTACGCTTTCACTTCCGCGTCGACTGCCATCACAAGCAGCATCAACCCAGTCGACACTGACACCAACATCCCAAATCGCTCCAGATGACGAACCAACGCAGATCAAAAGAGATAGGGAAAGACGAGGCAGGACGAAACGAAAACCAAAAAAACGAAATGGTAAAAGAACAAAGAAGAAGACTCACATATCATCGTTAAACACCGCGTGGGTATCATGATACCTATCCAGAATACGATGTGCATTACGGACGCCGAAATCTTCAAAGTGGAGGAGGGAGTGCGGGTAGTGCTTGCGGACGATTTGGACGAATCTGTGAGTGAGAGGAAGGGTGGATCAGTAGGGTGTTTTGGAATGAGAAAAAGATCGGGATGATGGACGGATATGGATAGTCAATGAAGGAATTCGGACGCGATGGAAATGATGCAGAGGCTGCTTGAAAGTGACAACACCAGCACCACAACGGTAGACATAGTCGAACCCAAAACCAAAAGAACCCCATGAAAAAACTTACCGATCAACGAAGCGATCGTACTCCTTGCCGCTCACCCTCTTCTCTTGCCAACCGACATAGAGCGGGTCATCGAGCAGAGTTTTGTTGTTCGTGCCCACGTCCAAGACGACGGCAACGGATCGAGCAGGATCGAGCCCACCGATGAGGGTGTATATGACGGATTTGGCTGTGGAAATGCCTATGCCCTGTGTGGATGAAGGTATAAATCAGAGATGAGAAGGGGAAGGAAGGAAGGTGGAGGAAAGGTAACGTACACCAACACCCTGATCACCAATACCCAAAATGGCCTCTGCATCGGTGCAAACGATAAGATCGATGTCCCGCCCGCGGGTCTGTTCGAGAAAGTCTTCTTCCATCGTGTCATAGTTGGGGAAGGACAGATACAACCCCTCCGCGCGGCGGAAGAGGTGAGAGTAGTTTGCGATCGCCTCTGCCTGGAAGGAAAGATATCAGAAGTTTTTTAGAGAGAGTAGAATCAAACAAACCTCAGTAGGCGTGTAAATAATCGGCACCAACTCCTTCAAATGCCTCGCCAACAACGCATAATACAACGTCCAATTCTGATCCTTCACGCTCTGCAGAAAAGTATTCTTCCTCAGTGGCGTCTCTCTGTCCTGCAGCTGCGCGTAGACCCTAGCACACTGCTCATCGATGGTGTTGGGTCGATAAGGCAGCCGCCCGACGAGGCCTAGGGCGTGCCGTTCGCGGAGGGGGAAAGCGGAGCCTTTGTTGAGGCGCGGGGAGGAGAGGAGGGCGTGTCCCTTGAGGGCGACGCGCAGGATGTGGGCGGCGTATTGGGGGGGTTTGTGTGGTGGAAGGGCCATGCAATGTCGTTTTGGATGAGAGACTGAAGAGGAGGTGGATTATATGTATGAGATCATCGCTGGAGGACGGAAATAGATCCAGCGCAGGAGGGCATATGGGCTTAGATAAGAAGTCTTGACCCAAATGCCTCGGACCAGAGCGGTGGGCTGTTGTCCATGGATTGTTGGTTCATGAACGACGGAGATGACTCGGAGGTGAGGAAAGAGACAAGGAACGAAGGAAAGGATTTGGCAGGGCGCTCGACGACAAACAACACGTGCAGTTTTGTTCACCGCCGACCTCATCGTTTCGTTTCGCCACTGCCAGGTCCGATCACCGACCACTATGACTCCGAGAAACCCTCAGTACTTTCATTCATGTCCAGAGCTCATCTAGACTCTTTGCATACGCACATCTGTGTGACCATCCCACTGTGCCCATTGCACACTGATTCGACTTCATCCTACGCTACCCTACGCGATCGACCCTCTAGATCCTAGAATTACCGAGCTTGTCGCTCCCAGGAGATCCAAGGAGAGTCTCGTATCTCTGAATCCGAGCCCTCTATCCTCCAACGCCCCAATCACATACTGCCGTCTATTCATTGACCTCTGAAATTGCCACATGCAACAAGACCATCTGTGTACTAGCCGACCCAATCCTAGGTCCCACCGTCTGGTGCCATCTCCTCATAACCTTGGGCATTGAGCTTAACCTTGATTTCAACCTGCAACTCCCAGCTGCCCCGGTGTTTAATACTGGTGGGTAATTCAGCGAAGTTCGTCTGTCCTCCCTTTCTTTCTTTTCTTCCATCTTCTTTTGTTATTGTTTCACACCTATCCAATCTCAATCCTTGATTTAATTTAAAGGACAACTGCGACGCGGACACCTGCACCGGAACAATGAAAGTAGACGACATGCTAAGCTCTACAACGACCATTCGACATCGATATCCTGGATCCTATGTTCTGACCTCGGTGCTATCCTAGACGGTTGTATGACACCATGGCTTCTGGGGCTCGGCGTGATACATGGGGTCGTATGTCGGTCAAAGTGGGTAAAGAATAAGTACATCGGGGCCATTTCTGATCCCTTGAGTTCTCATGAATGGGTCGTGGTCGGCTCATACCGGGCCGTCGGCGCCTACTGCCAGCTCCAGGCTCACTTCTTCCTCCCATGCACCACGCTCTACTACCCAGTTCGCCTCGTATATGGTGTCCTGGACACAGAAATAGGTAAGTAATTGGCTCTACGCCTTCTCACGTACACTACTAACAGTGTATATCAACTCTAGGCACCTCCCCGAGCTTGTATGGGCCCCTGCGACACCCCACCTCTAGCTGAGGTTCACGCGTGTTTCATCACTATCGGCGCTATAACGTGACGCCTCTCCTCTGCTAGGGATGTAAAATAGGCGCTACCACCTGTGCAAATGACCAGGTGATTTCTCCCCCTCTCCAGACACGTCATCCCAAGTTTACGATCCGATCAAATGACGAACTACTGGGCACATGTAGCTGGAGGCCGGCACACCGAGTGGTGGCAGTGGGTGGTGATGTTAAAACGTCCTCATTGAACGCGAGACGTGACCGAGAGGCAGCGGCGACACCCACATACCTGCGTCGACTGCCAGATGACAGCGAGCAAGGCGACCACATACACGCACATCTCGTCGAATGCGAATTGGAGAGATGCTTCCCTCCTAGACCATACCCATCCTGAGGGACAACGTTCGCAAAACGTACTTGCCAGCCCCGTCTACTCCTGCTCCAACGCACGCTCGCATTTGCAATTTCATCCGCATCGAGCATGTACATACATATCGTCTCGTAGATCTAGACAATACAATATAGCGATATTTTGCATACAACTCCCTACCTTTCATTGAGCGCTCTAGTTCTATGGACTTCTTATCTCGTGTACGTTAGACGCTACCGAAATGTGTAGCACACAGAAAAATAGTTGCGGGGTATTTTTTTTGCCCACTTTGACAACCATATAAAACGAATACTCCGACTGCCGTCGCCTGCACACTTCCAACATGCAATTATTCTGAAAATTTCGCTAGAATGGGGTGGATTTAACCGCAGCACACCATCCAAAGGATTCATTTTCAAGGATTATATTCATCAGTCGCGTTTCACTTCGAATGAACTGCCTAATGTCAATCTTCGAGCACCATCACTAACGCCAAGACTTTTGTCCTCAAAAGGCAATGTTTTCCATTTTAGACCCACCGCTGTCAACGCGGACCTTAACGTACTGGTGCGGCATTATGTGACTAAAAATGAAATCAGAGGACATCTTTATTGTGCAAATCCTTACCGGATGAAAGGACTGTAGAGGGGTCAAGAATATTGAGCCAGAGTAGCACTGTACCAGTGCTGAGTGCTACATAGAATTATGTCTGTAGTTTGAATAAATTTCGTACCCTCTGCTGAGACAAGCGCCCTACATGGAATGTAGGGTATAATCACGAATTATTTGTCATTGATTGTAAACCAAATGCATGACCATAAATCGCTGCTAAATTCACGAATGGTAGGGAGCCTTGTTACACTCCGTAATCCTATCAGATTGAAAAACCCATTAGTCATTGGCAATGATGTTCGCCGATACCGTTCATTCGTCCGCGTCATCAAACCACTCGGCTTCGCCGCCACCAACTGACTTAGATTAGTCAACGGAAGAACAATCGGCTTCATCCCCTTCACGTTCTTATCCGCATTTAAGCTGGCGACCGTACCCTGGACAGCATATTTCGCCAACGTACGAGCAGCCGTCGAACAGCCAATTATGACGGCGAGTTTGACCCGTTCACAATGGATTTGAGGTCTTTCACGTTTGAATTCCGGTCAGTCAAGCAGTGGCAGGAGGCCAAAAATCCGTTCACCCATCGCTATAACCCACCTTGACTGTATCTTCCTGTCCAGAGTAGAACAACAGCCCCTCAGGATCGGTGATCCAAGACAGGCCGTTCGCTTCGTCTGCAGCCATAATAGCGTCGTGGGGTTCGACGGCGATACTCATACAGTACCAGCAGAGCCGACACAAAAAATAAGGGAGAGTTGATAGCAGAGTCGGTTATTCGGACCTTGGTAAGTAGCGGCGCGGGAAGGCGAGAGTTTATCGACCATGATACATTCGAGTGTTACTGCATCTGTTTCTTGACTAGATAGGAGTGATGTGTCAGCATGTAGAATGAGAGAGAGATAGGCGGTGAAGCATAGTAAAAGTGGAGATAATTAATGGACGGGAACGAAATAAGAGAAAGATCAAGATCAAAGCCTGAAAAATACCATACCCGAATACCTCAAAACCCAAGAAACAGTGCTCCAGTGCTCCAGTGCCAACCCTGAGCCTGAAGGGTGAACCTCAAGGCAGCGACCTGATCGATTTTATCTCATCCGGAACAAAACCTCGACTTGAGTCGACGAACGTGGCGGATGAGCACAAGTACGCACAGCTGACCTCGAGGTTCGACATTCCACAGCCGTAGCACGATAGCACTGGCATTAACCCCGAAATCCAGCGTGAGCCAATGGCGCGTAGTCTACTGTCGACAGTCAAAACCTATGATCGACGAGCGACTCGTGGAAGGAGTAGGGAATGTTCCCCTCCCTTGAATAAAGCCATATCGACAACGTGTTTAGTGCTGGCCCAGCACCGGGCAGCAGGCAGAAACGACAACATCGTGGATGGCCCAAGCGAGTCTGCGCTGGTCTGCCCGATATGACGCGCACTCGTCGTTGTCGAAATGATACCTCCAAGTGAGTTGAGTGGGAAGGTTCGACGAGTAGAATTTATATCCACCTCGTTGGCGTCACACCTCCATCCTCCATCGCCTCCTGAAAAGTAACAATAGCGTATGAGGACGCGGGCTTCTGCATCCACCTAGATAGTGGCATCCCGAGTGCGACATGTTAACAGCCAAATTGCCCAAACCTATAAACGTAGACGCCTGAGGGAGACATCCTCTGAGCCCATCGTCTCTATTAGATCATCTTCTTGTCCTTCACTTCGTGCAGCGAGGAAAGTGAGGATGACAAACCGCGGGCAGCAGGTCAAGGGCAATCCATTTGCGTCCGTCTGTGGTCCGCGATCTAACCAAGCGAGACGTCCGATCGACATCCATTTTTATATCTCCAAGGATCTGACCACCCATAGAGAGTAGGGTATTCGTGCCATCCTTGACGAGCAGACCATCTAGCTGATACACGAACTCGAACTCGGATTCAGACCCAGACGCAGAGGGCCATGATGGCAACCATTATATCATCGCCCTCGTACCCTTCCTCTTCGTAACAACGCGCTGAGGACGGCGATAAACACGATGATCCGTGAAACTGCCACAGTCCGAAGCAACCGCTCTGCGTCTTGTCTATGTACATATCCTTCGGGGTTCGAACTCCAAAGGGGTAAATACAGAGCCCCAGGCCGGCATGCAATTTCTAGGCGCCACAAAATTTCATGGACGAAAAGAAGAGAAATGGAGGACAAGAGAAGGAGCAAAAAAAATCGAAAAAGCATGGAACGAAGCAATAAAAATCAAAAATGTACTCACATATTATCATTGAACACACCATGGGTATCATGATAACCGGTCAAAATTCCAAGCGCTTCGCGGACGCCGAAATCTTAATAAGTGAGATTAGTGCTTGCGGATGAGCTGAAAAAACCTAGGACAGGGGAAGTAGGGAGGGCGAAATGGAGGGCAGGTAAGGGAATCATAAATAATAAGACGAACTGAAATCAGAGAAAGATGCGCTGGGCTCATGGGGATGAGTTTGAAAATATTCCACTGGCGGCGAATCGGACGAGGAAGAGGACAGGAGACGGACAAGAGAACGCCATAGCTAGGCTTTCAAACAAGCAACAGCAACGGCGTCGACAATATGCGCGACCGCATTATTGACTACCCACATACGTAAACACGGTAAATGTGCACGATGCATGCAGAGCCCGATAAGGCCATGTAGATGCCTCTTTGATCCAGGATCCACTGACATCATACATCTTGCCTACACTGCGTGAAATGCGATGACAGCGGGAAGTAATGTCGGCCAACTTCTCTGCTCCTGCGCTCTGAATTTCCTCGGACGTATGATTGTACCACCGTCCTATTTCTCCGCCTCCGACCAGACCGAGGATGTCAGCCACGTGCACGGACCAGGCCGAAATCTGATGCATTTAGATTTTTCGACACCGCAGCAACCCCTGAGCGCATCCCCGCGATCTCACCTCCAAGACAACCGCGATAGACTGGGCAGGATCAAGGCCGCGACTAAAGACGTAAATCCTCAAAATGGCCCCGGTTCGAGGAAATCTTCTGCTATTTGTAAGGACAGGTACAACCCCCCTCTGTGCGTCAGAAGAGAGAGCGGTATGCGCTTGCTTCAGCCTGTGAAGGAATATTAGATGTCGAATAAACAGAGAAAGATAGTAAGGTTGGACGAAATCCAGTAGGGCCAATAGTAGTACCAACTCCTTCAAATGTCGCACCAAAGCCCATAATACAACTGATCCTCCATGCTCCGCAGGAAAAGATTCTTCCTCAGATCCGTCTCTCTGACCTGCAGCTGTGCGTAGACCTTAGCTCACTGGTGTTGGATAGATAAGCCAGACACCCGACGAGTCCTAGAACGTGCCGTTCGCAGGGGAGGCGGAGCCCTTGTTGAGAAGATAAGATCCGGGGCCAAACACGGTCACCCCAGACCAGAAAATTGTATAGGTGGGTCGGTTGCTATCCATGTGCGCGAATTTTATGAATGACGGAGATGACTCTGGCGTGAAGGATGAGTGAAGGAAGAGAAAACGAGACATAGAGAAGTGGTTTTGCAGGCCGCTCGAAGACAAACAACCGCACAGTTTGTTCCGTTTCAGGTCCGATCGCCGACCATCATGACTCCGAGAAACACTCAGTCTTTCATTCATGTCCAGACCTCATCTAGACACATATATCTATGATTTGTGTAGCTGTGCTCATTACACACTGATCTGCCTTCATCCTACGCTACCCTCGCGATCGACCCTCTAGATCCTAGGATTACCGATTTTGACACTCTATATCTACACTTTCATCTAGCCATTGGCCGCTGATATTACATTGCCATCCTAGTCGACCCAATCCTAGGTCTCGTCGGTGCTTGACACTGGCTAACTGATGCAGAAATGTCCGTCCATCGTCTCATATTCTCACTCGCATGCACCTCTCGTTCCACTTGCTTTCTTGCTTTCGTTAAAATTTACCACGCCTATCCCTAGTCTCTCATCAAATGACGACTACGACACTGACCACTAACCCAACCCTCCACCGGACCCGGCGCTGAAAGTACGCTGTCCGACAATGACGGGAATGAAATAGAAGCCAGCCGAGTATACAATCCCTTCTCCGCCATCGATGCCCTGGATTCAAGCTCATATGACCTTGGAGCTATCGCAAGATGTAGTAAGATACCGTGGCTTGTGGGCTGCAGTAATCACGGCGCCGCTACTTATCACCTGGTCTCACATTCGTTGAACTGGGTGGATGCTATCTTTCATATTCGGTGCCCCGCCGTGCTACACCTTTTCCGATTTACGATTCCAACACACCAGGCGCAGTGCTCAATACCTGGGGCTAAGTACTACCTAAGCTAAAGTCTTCTTTGAAAATCCGACGACAGCTACGAAAGAGCCTTTGTACGTTTTTTTTGTTCAGGAAATGATTACGGAGGTAGTATGAAAGAAAAGGTCAACAGTGTATCCCAAATTGTTTTGAAGGACCCGAAGGCGTAAGAGAGCTATAATATAGATTCGAAAAAAGAGAGGGGAGGCTTTATTGTTCAAGTCCTTATACTGAATTGTTACTGAGATGAATCGACATGGCCCGCCATTCTCAAACGGCGACCATCCCAAGGGCCGCAATAATCATTCGAATAGAAAGCAAAGCGAGCGGATGGTTTTATTGTTCAGACCATTATACTGAGTTGTAAGTATTAATATGGATAGGTTTCGTTCGTGTCCAAGAGTGAGTAGTGGGGGGAAAACGGCAATACCTGTAAACTCTATACGATCCAGAATGTCTGGGGACCAGATCCAAGATAATCATAAGCTTCCTAAATATCATATTAAAAACAGCCAAACGACTCACAACGCGAGGATAAGCAAGGCTCGACCCGGTGGGTGCAAGGATAAATAGACCATTTGTATGGTAGAAGATCGTCACTGGTATCGAGGCTACACAACTCTTAAATCGATATTCAAATGAGAGCCCAGAATAAGAGACTTACAACCGGTGGTTTCGATCCACGAGGCTAAAGTTACAAAATACCAAGGTTAGCTTTGAATAACCGAGGAGAAGTAGGACTAACGAATTAGCTGTCCATTGTTCAGGGTCCAGATAGACGATTCAGTATAGCCATTAGATCCAAAGCTGCTGGGAAGCTTCTTGGCAGAAGAGCCTGCATCGGCTGTGAACGTTAAACATTAGATGAGCGCTGATTAAACGAGGTTATAATCGTACTATGCTGAACAGAACCACCGCGCCCGAAATAGCCGTTTGCACTGGGGGGCAAAGTAGCAATAGTTAGACTCGGAGAGTGTAAAAGGAGCAATAACACTAACAGATTGACATTACCATTAGTAAGTATAAAGCCAAAATATGGATATGCGCTTCCAGTGCTCTAGAAACGGACGTGAGGATTGGTGGACAAGAAAGGCAAAGCCTAAGGGAGTCACAATAGTCATGTCGGATGGACCACCACTGGGAATGCTGACTCTCATATAATCGTTGGGGTCAGTACTTGTTGTGTACCCATAGAATCTAATTTTTAAGGCTTGGAATGAGAATTGCTAGGAATCATATAAATGACACGGATTACATACCCAGATGGATTGGAAGATTTCGAAACAAAGCCCAGCTTATTGCCGTTGGCGTCACGAACTTCAATCCCCCAGGTTGTCCTAAATTTGTATTATGATACAAAAGAGCCGTGAGTTGTCGGTGATCTCAAAGGGTCGAGAGCGGCGTACGGTGGGATGACCGATGGGTTGGGGTCACGCGCTGCGCATGGGATTTATAGTCAATAAGTGGCGATAAAATTACACAGGAATAGGTCTCTCACCGCTGACACGAGTTGGGCTGAAGAACTTCCTGGGCTTCAAGAGTGGCAATCCTGCTTGCAAGCGAGCAGCGTTGGTAGGCCCCCGCTCAGCGAGCTGGACATGAGGATTGGAAAACTGAGGGATAGCTACTGCGACATGAAGGACGCAGATGAGAGTGAGGAATAGGTGGAGTATCGAGCGCATGTTGAGAAAAGACAGAGGTACACGACAAGACAAGACAAAGGGATTATTATTCACGTGGGTACATTTCATTGAAATGAGGCGAGAAATTTCTTCGCCGAGGTCAGCTGTCAAAGGTGACAATCAGTCACAACCTGCAATCTGTATTACTTATCAGTGTTCGGGAGTTTGAAATGATTTGACCTTTCGGTGAATTCTACCACAACCGCTTAATTCTGTGCCTCCAAAAATTTTAATGCTGTACCTGAGCACCTCTTAAGTCTAAATATGTTTTTATTTTATTATTTTTCAGTTGTGGTGGGTGGCGGAGGCTTACCGGTCGTCGAAGGCGACTGTTTCGGGAGATTGACATAGTCGTCACGTCTCAAGCTCACGTCAGATTTTCAGATTCCGTCAAGCGGCAAACCTGGCGTGCTCTTGCGGACTTTTAATATGCACCACGACGAGATCACTGCCATCAATTTTGTCAGCCAATGCACGAAAAAACAGAGTACATTGGCCGGAGGGCGAAGTTCACCACAGTCCTCCTCAATTTTTTTGTATGCAAGGCCGCCTTGCTCATTAGTATATGCCTGCAAATTTTGAGAGAGAATAATGCAAAGGATCGGGCCAGATCTTGGAAGACATAGTTTTATACCACGAGTTTTGATGGACCGAAAACCACCTTTTAAGATCCAGAGCTCGCAAAACTCAGGCGGTGTACCAAAAAAGTTGATAATCATATTTCTAAGAGTCGTAAATATCTCATAAAAAATCCCAGAACGCCAAGTTTAACATGTAGACAACGCAAATGAAATCGGATTTGATCGTCCTTTGAGGGAATCGTGTCGAGATGTTTAGTTTGATTGATAGTTGTGCACAAGCCGTACGCAGGTGAATGCTTGAACGCTTGGAGTTCCAGAAACACCCTCAGGTGCCTGAAATATACATACGTAAGTACCCCAAACGTGTTCATCATAAGGGATTCCCAAAAAGAATTATATGATGTCAGCAAGGCCTTTAGGCCTGGGCCCCCTCCTCCAGCTGGAAGAACATATACCTTTTTGGGTCAATTCTATGCACAAATTAGTGTATACAAGATATCCGCCTCGCTTCGCCTCGGCGCCGATATTGAGTCTCGATATCCACAGTTCATCAGTTCACTAACACTTTAACTTGCCGTCTGGCGAACTTAGTATTATTGTCTAGGGTAAACCGTTGGGGTCTGTTCCTTCCTTCCTTTTTGTACTCAAGTCGGAACTCGCAATGATAATGCTGCCTGGTCCTAGCATTTATTGAGGAGAGCGAGATCTTTGAATTGGTAAACAATGTAGATTTAGACATGTCATCAACCTCCATGCGTACGGGGTGCGTCGTTTGTCGCCGAGCCTGTGGCTCGCTCCTCACGACTCTTGAAACCCA
>Ga0247742_10000411_pt1 | contig 35671 bp, 41 predicted proteins | sample UWRJL208509C2_FD_180944 | JGI IMG/M metagenome (GOLD analysis project Ga0247742, IMG submission 180944) | Plant litter microbial communities from Arlington Agricultural Research Station in Wisconsin, United States - UWRJ-L208-509C-2 | ecosystem: Environmental > Terrestrial > Plant litter >...
AGTCCTCATCATATATTTAAAGCTTAAAAAACTTGTAGACCGTATGCATACATTAAATAAAGTTATTATTTGGAATCCATACTGCATTGAAAGATCGTGTGAATTAGTACTGTCCACAACGCAAAACGGTGTCTTTGCACGTTTGCTGATGTGTGTGTGAAAGACGTCCACCACCTTCAACCAGCTCTGCTGATAACTTGATCTATCTATCCTGAAAGTTGATCCATTTTTAAGCACGGCAGCTTGCGAGTCTTGACTTCCTTTCCTATTGGGGGCGTCCTTTCGTGGACCATAGTTGTTTGAAGTGGTCATTGTTTTGTCCTCAGTAGCGTCAAGTGAGCATTGGATAAATACGAATGGTACATTTTATCGACTGCAGATGTGGAAAAGAGCTGCTTATTGTGAACGCCTTGCTGAGCTTTTGTGAATGTCTGTAATTCGGATAATCACCCGCAGGCACCGGTTGTAATAACCCCAAGGAGCAACGAAAGCGCCGGGAATGGCATCAATGCCGCTTCAAGACCTCCATTTCGACACGGATAGAGAGATCTCCCAAGATTTATTATTTCTGCTGAACTCACCAAATATCTCATGTGTCGATTGAGTCTATGGGGATTTATTGCACTCTATGTTAGTGTTTGAGTTCCTTAGACCTACGACGTCTCCAGGTATAAAAGCTGCTCAGCGGTTGTGATTAGTTGGTTAACCAGCCAGGTCATCCTCAGAAATTGCACTCTCAACGACCACGCACGGTTTAAACACTTGAACATGTCTTTCTCAAAGCTCCTTATCATTGTTGCTTCTGTCGCTGTCTCTGTCAGTGCATTGGCCGCTCCTGGTCCTGATGTCGTTGAGACCAGGGCGGAGGCTGCTGCTCACACAGGCGATGGAACCTTCTACACTCGTAAGTCTCGCGCCTGGTATATTTTATTTGAACAATCCAACGTAGTTTTTTTGTAGCGGGCCTGGGTGCTTGCGGTATCACAAACACAGTCAACGACCTGATTGTTGCAGTTGGCCACGATCTCTACGACACCTTCCCGTATGTGTCGTTGGCTTTCGACGTTTTTATTTGCATCAACTAAGTTCGGAGATATCCTAGGGGTCACACTACCAACCCGAACAACAACCCCATCTGCAAGAAGAAGATCAAGGCCACCTGTGCGTCGTTTTCCTTCTAGCCCTTTCGTAAGATGCATCTAACCTCTCCTCCAGTTAATGGGAAAAGTGTTACTGTATCGGTTCGAGACCGTTGCACTGGTTGTGCCCGCGATGACCTCGACTTCTCTCCTGCTGCTTTCGACAAGCTTGCTAGTCGTAGCGTCGGCCGCATCCATGGCGTCCAGTGGGACTTCGTTTGAGGCGATGTCTAAAGGAATTAGTTATAAACCGCCAACACCTTCATCGTCGTACCTGCTATCCGTGTTTTGAGCTTCTGTTTGTAGGGTCTTCATGCCTTATTTACTGGGCCTCAGGAAGCCCGTTGGAATCAAAGTCTTTTAGTGATCTACTGTCGCGCAATATTTCTGAGTAAGAAAAATATTGGTTATGAGGCGTTCTTAGGGATCAACTTCGGCATTAAGATGGCTCACATGGGTATGTAAGAGCATTCTCGCGGATAAAAAAGCCCAAATTGGAATCCGCAGATACAATAACATTGTGGGATATCCGTATTCAATGTGGTAGCAGGCCGTACAATACTAAGCGCCCATCGATAGGCCCCAAAGGCCAATTTAATTATGGACTCGTTAATTGTAAGCCTCCAGAGGAAGAAGCTACTATTATTTTGAATCCATAATACGTTAAAAGATTTTGACTTGCATTTGTGGAAAGGGGAATAAATCAATAAGGATGAATGATGTACATCTGAAAATGATGCGATGCAAATGCAAGGTTCTAAAAACTATATGTATCTTCTGCCATCCCATCTGTATGGATGCTCGCCATGGAAGATGGGTCGCGCGTGGATGAAAAGATTATTCTCGCTGATAAAAGTGTTCCTTTTTAACGCCCATAGGCCACGGATACAATAGTAACACACGATACTGCCCAATATACTCACCGCCCGCCAAGGCCAAATTAAGCGCCCATCTACCACTAATCGCTCAAGGCCGATTTAGTTATAAACCTCCGGAGGAAGAAGTATACCAGACTTCAATTCCATCATATTAAGTCCACCCGAGGTCTTTGAGTTACGTGTGCGACTATTCCATCCGAATCGGTAAATCTAAATAACGGTAAGGTCCATAAGGAGGAACGATGTTATAAATCAGTGCGGCTTGCTCCTCACAATAGTTAGGTACCAATACTCTCGCGAGATGAAAAAATCTACTTGATTCTCGAAGGGTGCTAGTGAATCATACTAGGAAAACACAGTCAGAAACGTAGCCGACGAATTTCTCGTCCTTTCTGCGCATCAGCATCTTTCTCGTCACTAAGGTCACAACCTTCAGGAATGGAGGGGGATCCTGTTATACGCAGACGGTTTTATCGTGGTGATAGCTATTGTAGAGTGATCGAAAATAAAAGGAGGCTAAGGGCGTACATTTCCAAGGAGAAGGTGAGATGGGCTTTGCAAGAATGAAATAATATATATAAACAAGTTGTTCGCCTTGCTCTGCTTCGGCGTCCTACTTCTTCTATGGTGTAAGCCGTTGAATTCAGAAATTAAGCGAGTCTGCCAGTGTGCAATGTTCCATTTTCATACAGACATTTCTATTACTCGGAAATTTAGGTATGAATAATCGTGGTAAGGTCGCATACCCTCTACCGATTTAATTAACGAGATCTGAAGACGCTTTCTGCTGCTCATCGTGAACCTGCAGTTCACTCTTCGCAGCGGCAGAAGCTCTATGCCATATTTATTGAGTGGCTGAGTGCCCATCAGCGAGTGTTGTGGGAGGTAGTTCTGGGCTAGTACGAGAAGTTCAAGGTAAAAGTCATTTCCAAGGAGCAAATGAATTGTGAATTAACTCATAATAGATTCGGCACACTGGGAGACTCGGAGCTGAAGATGCAGATGTTAACGGGAGCTTCTGTCTGGTTGGAGGATGTTTGAGGACTATCGGGTACAGAGAATAAACCAACGGCTATGAGGGGCGACATAGTAAAGGAGTGTGGGGGTTGAAGTTTTTAAATCAAGATTCAGACAACTGATTTATATCGATGATTCTAGAACATTTTTTTCACCGGAAAAAAAGGTTAAAAGAGATGAGAAAGGCGCTAAACATTCCAGAGAAAACCATTTACATACATACGAAAGTTCGTCATCTGGATATAGTATTTGTAACAAGTCACTCGCCTTGCTTCGCTCTGGCCACCCACTTTTCAGAATTATTAGCCAACAATGTTTGGCTAATGCAGGATCTTACTTGTGAAGGTGGTGAAACTTAACAGTACGGTTATTCCGAATCCACACCACCGGTTGCGGTCTGCAAAAGTTGATGGGCGTTTGTGTCACAGTCGGCGGAAGTTTTACGGGTGCGAATGTCAAGTAGCTTCTGAATAGGGACGCATCCCAACAGAGAAGAGAACAGGCATTGGGTTTATACATGACCGGAGTTACATGGCCTTTAGATATAGGATCACCGAGATTGGAAGAGAAGGCGAGAAACATGATTGAATTTCGAGGCGCAGATGCCTGTGAGAACAGTGAGAGACAAACAACCAAGGTGGACATTTGAACGATGATATGATGATCAGAACAGAAAAGAGCTCGGTGGTACGAACCCGAGTCTGAGAAAATTTATGCACTTCCAGGCGAGTGATATCAACGGAGAAAAGGACAATGAAAATAGCAGGTTATCACACCGCGATCCCACTCGAGGAATGCAAATCTGGGGATACCAAGAATGTGCAAGACAAAATATTCGATTACCAAGGTGCAGGAAAGACAAAAGCGACGATATTAAAAAGGAAGTGGAATAAACATACAAGCGAAATGGGGGGATCTGCTTATACTGTTTGCCACGAGATTGAAGCCTCGGATGCAATAAACGCTCTTGTGGACTAGTAAGCATCAAGTTAGGCGCCTGACAAGCCCAAGCCCCAACCACTTATCAACACGTATTTTGTTCAGTCATGTTCCGAAAAATTTGAATACATATTAAAGGCCTTTGATTTGTGTATCCGGCTCCATTCCGAATCATCAGCAGCCGGCACGTCAGCATCTACTTTCTAAAAAGAAATTTGGGTTTCCAGACCCGTTTCAGATCCTTGGAAAACCTGAAGATATCTCGTCAGGGAAACACTCAGTAAGATAGAACTCACACGAGGAACGAGCAGGTACGAGGTGTATTAGAGAAAGCGAGTGAGAAGTAAGAGCGAGAAAAAGAAAGTTTCGATCTCGACCTTTATAGGTTGGTACGTAAATATGAGCAAACAATGGAAGTTTCTAGCCTTACAATCCTAAGGGGAATCATCCAGTAATGATACTAGGAGTGAGCGACAGAAAGAGGCGGTGAAATGCATGTCTGTGTGCGAAAATGAGGATGGACGATATTGCCATTCGATAGGCGGACCAACGAGAGACTCGATGTACTATATGTACTGATTTACTGTAGCACGCGTATACGAAACGTCGGCATGCATCCATTGCCCATCACAAACGCACATGCGGGAGGGCAGCCGCCAAGCTCGTAACCACCCAATCCCAACAGATGAGACCCAGTGTAAATTTGATCCTATGGTTTGCCATCTTTCTCAAAAACCAAGAAATGCTTCATACCACTGCAGCAACTCCTTAGACTCTTGCATCCTCTCATTCTTGGCATACATACAGGGTTTCTATAATTTACCAGATTGATGTTGATTACACAGACGAGCGCATGAATTTATAATTATAAAGGCGACAAAAGGTGACAAACCTCTCCCAGGAAGAGAGTGAGCATACACCGTGAAACACGGAGGTAAAATAAAAGAAGACTGAGGGCTGCGTGATCAAATGACTGGAATAGATCCAAGGCTACTTGGTGGTGTGAGAGAGGACCCAATGTATCAGGACAAATTTCGGGTCCGGATCCGGACAGACAAGTTTTTGATCACCTATGTATGTCGGGTCGAAAAGGGACAGAGATTTGGCAATTAGAGTGTCACAGGCGAACACAGGTCCAAGTCCAGACATAAACAGCACGGCTTTACTTGCATAATGGTCCTACGTGGTTATTTACCAGTCCATAAAATCTGGAGGTAGAAAGCTCAACCGCAACACTAGCAGTTAAAGGCACGTTTGTTCACCAACCATTGATCAACTATTTTTATCCAAGTTATTGAGCGATCTATTTGGTCTATCCTCAATTATATCAGTTAATCTGTGTAGAACTCAGCTGTATTTTTCGGATGTAGGAAAGAGCCGGTTGTTGTGAACGTTTGATTATTTCCTAGCTGAACATTTGAGAGCTTCTGCAGGGTCAGCCAATTACCTGCAGGCGCCGGTGATAGTTTCCTAAGGGGGTAACTAAAGCGCAGAGAGTAACCTCAATGCCGCTTCAAGCCGTATGCTCCGTCTTGACAAGATGAAGAGACTTCCCAAGCTTTATTCTCACCAAATAGCTCATGTAATGATTGAGTTTAAGGGGATTCATGGCACTCTATGTTAGTGTTTGAGGTCCTTGCATCTATGATGTCTCCAGGTATAAAAGCTGCTCAGTGGTTGTGATTAGTGAGTTAACCAGCCAGGTCTTCCTCAGAAGTTGCACTCTCAACAACCACCCGCTTTTTTAACACTTAAACATGTCTTTCTCTAAGCTCCTCATCATCGTTGTTTCTGTCGCTGTCTCTATCAGTGCATTGGCCGCTCCTGGTCCTGATGTCGTTGAGGCCAGGGCGGAGGCTGCTGGTCACACAGGTGATGGAACCTTCTACACCCGTAAGTCTCGCTTTTGGTATACTTTATTTGAACAACCTAACGTCCTTATTTTTTTCCAGCGGGTCTGGGTGCTTGCGGCATCACAAACACAGTCAACGACCTGGTTGTCGCAGTTGGCCACGATCTCTATGACACCTTCCCGTACGCGTCATTATTCGACACCTTCAGTTGCATCCACTGACACTGTAAATATTTAGCGGTCATACGACCAATCCCAACAACAACCCCGTTTGCAAGAAAAAGATCAAGGCCACCTGTGCATCATTTTCCTTCCAGTCCCTTCGTCAATACGTATCTAACCTTTCCTCTAGTTAATGGGAAAAGTGTTACTGTGGACGTTAGAGATCGTTGCACTCGTTGCGCTCGCGATGACCTCGACTTCTCGCCCGCTGCGTTTGACAAGCTCGCAAATCGCAGCGTTGGCCGTATTCATGGCGTCCAGTGGGACTTCGTTTGAGACGATCTCTAAAGGATTTTATACATCACCAATATCCATCGTCGTATCTGCGTTTCAGACTCTATTTTTGTAATATCTCAATAACTTATTTACTGCGTCTCTGGAAGCCATTGGAATTGAAGTCTTTTGTTCAATATTTCTACGTATAGAAACTCTTGTGTGAGGCGATCAACTCTCCTCATTTAGCTTCCAGATACAGTAGCAACGGCAGAAAGTTACCCTCGGTCATTAGCACCTCTCACATGCCGACATTTTCGATGGAAGGTAACTTGCATGTGGGCGTAACATTATGCCTGGTGAAGTTCACGGTGACTCCAACAGAAACCATAGTATCGTGGGATCCCGAAATCTGTTTGCAGTGGACGGCCCGACGCCAAGCCCGTGTTAAGCGCCCACCTACAGTGCCAGGCCGACTTCATTATGGACTCATTTATTATAAGCCTCTAGCGGAAGAGGAATGCCTGATATCAACTCATAATACATTCGAGGATTGTATTGTATCTGCGTATACATACGTGAATGTGTAAAGGGGAATGGAATGATGAAGTCGGATGAATATACTCAAATGAATGATGCGAAGCTCCCAGAAACATCTCTTCTGCTATCCCATCCGTATGGGCGCTTTGAATGGAAGATGAGACGCATGTGGTTGCTTTCGCTGATAACAATGTCCCTTTTCGATGTTATAGACTAGGTAATCCATATGCATATCACTATTGTAACCGACGTCTGGCAACTTCCGAGGCGGCCTAGTTTACGACATTGACGGGTATTGACGGGTAACAGGTATCCAGGATAGCCTCAGCATGTTAGAGATAATGCCAGCCGTATTCAAGGGTTAGTGTTCAACGAGGCTGCATAACCATGATCTTCATGGGGCGGACGCATCACCCAATCGATGGACACTAGATGCTGAGTGCTGAATGCCTACTCCAAGCGGGTAACGGTTATTTCAATACTACAAACCATGTTATGGTTGTCCTGCGAAATAACTGTAAATGAGAGAATGCGGATGATTCAACCATTGACCTCAATTCTATTTTCACGCTGCTGGTTTATGACTGGTTTATGACTTGGATGCATTATTTCAGTGAACGGGAAAACAGTATTTCCAGTGCTTCAGAGCTTGAGTCGCTCAGTGGAAACTCTACAGACTTCCAAGCACCCTCGAGAAACCTAGGGCTCCCCTTTCGCCTTCCCGACCTTCGCCTACAGTTCAAGTGGATATTTCGGCCATTAAACACGTATTCTAAGTATCGAAACTAATTCTGAGCTGAGGCACGTAGCCTTGGTCTTGTAGTGGCCAATCGAGGGGGACATGGAATAATGCGACTGCCATCAAACTGAGATGAAGCCAGACGAAACCTCTATTCTCACATCCGAACAGACATTAATCTCTTTGTGATGTATTTTGACTTACTAAAGGGAGTCAACCGGTCCGGACTGTCAGAAAGTATGTCCTAATAGGCGCCCATTTCGGCCGCTGAGATTTACCTACTACATTGAGCGCTGTCATTGTCGCCGCGTCAACTCCACTATAATCTCTTCAGATGTTGGCAGTGCTGAAATACCCACGAAGTTTATCATTTTCCCGGGCATCATACAGAAACCAGCAGGCTTATATCATAGCCTTTCTGTACGGTAGCGAATGGTAAAATTTGATGGCAAACACAGACGAGCACATAGGTCTACTTACGGGAAGATGAAAAAAATTTCCCAGGAAGAGAATGCGCATACACCGTGAATCATGGAAATAGAGTTAAAGAAGACTCGGAACCGATTTTGGGAAAGATGCAGCATGCATCGGTCCGATGAAACGGCCAGCAGAACTTACTGAAGGGGTTGTAAATCAGGCTGGATTTACTATTATGTCTCGTGCTGCTGGCAGCGTGGCAGCCATGATAGATCCGTGCTTACCTTGCCGATGTCATTCGTGGACTTCTCGAATCCCAAATGTGGATGGTCTCTAGTGTTGATCATTGCCTTTTTTATCACTTTCTCCGCCACACTGACATGGGACGAACAGCTCAGCTAAACTTAACGGGGGTCTGGAGGTTGAGTTCCATTTTGAAGCACGGCGCCGCGGACTGCGAGTCTTGAAGCTTGACGCTTGACTTCCTGCCCCGTTTAGCGGTTTCTCGCGCTAACCACTGATCAGCTATTTTTCTTGTTGAATAAACCGTTTGAGTTTCCCTCAGTAACATACGTATATCCCAATAAAGATTGCACACCTGTTTCATGATCTGCAGAGGCTTGAACATGCTGCTTGCTCTGAACGTCTGGTCCTCACTTCGCTGAGCATGTGCGAACTTACACAGCTCAGCTAATCACCCGCAGGCGCCGGTGGTAATAACCCCACGGGGTAATGAAGCATCGAGAATGGCAGCAACGCCACCCTCAAGTCGCGTACTAGTCTATGTACGGATAGAAAAAAAGTCGAAACAAGTTCACCAACTCTACTACCAGTGAACTCGCCGAATAGTGCATGAAGAGACTTAGCTTATGGAGATTTATGATACTCTATGGTAGTGTTTCGTATCCTTTGACCTACGAAGGTCACCAGGTATAAAAGCTACTCGGTGTGTGGTCAATTAATTAACCAACCACATCCTCCTCACCATTTGCACACTCAACCACAACTCAACCGCCACCCGCTTTTTTAATACCTCAAGATGGCCTTCTCCAAGCTCCTCTTCATCGTTGCCTCTGTCGCCGTCTCAGTCAGTGCATTAGCTGCTCCTGCTAATGTCACCGTTGAGGTCAGAGCAGAGGCCGCCACTCACACAGGCGATGGAACCTTCTACACTCGTAAGTCTCGCATTTAACACACTTTATTTGAACAATCTAACAACGTACTTGAATTTTGTTTAGCGGGTTTGGGTTCGTGTGGCGTCGTAAACACAGTCAACGACCTCATCGTTGCAGTTAGCCACGACCTCTTCGATACGTTCCCGTACGTATCCCTGCATTCGACGCATTCATTTACATCAAGCTGACACCGTAAATTCTCAGCGGTCATACGGGCAACCCGAACCAGAACCCCGTCTGCAAGAAGAAGATCAAGGCCACTTGTGCGTCGTTCCTTACCGCCTTTTTTTTTTTTTGTCACGTATCTAAAATCCTCCTTCAGATAAAGGGAAGAGCGTTACCGTATCGGTCAGAGACCGTTGCACCGGTTGCGCTTTCAACGACCTCGACTTCTCGCCCGCTGCGTTCGACAAGCTCGCGAGCCGCAGCGTCGGCCGCATTCACGGTGTCCAGTGGGACTTTGTTTAAGACGCCGTCTAAAGGCTTAGTGATCTAAATCACTAATATCTTAAAGCAGGAGTTTGTACGCCCGTAGTTGCACTTCTCCATGCTCCAGTATCTTATTTTCCAATGTCTTTATGCCTATTTAAACCTCGGTATTTATATACTCCCAGAAAACCCATTGAGATTCAGCTCCTTTGCTATTCTTGCTCAACATTTCCGCCTAGAGAAGCTCTGTGGTATATGAGGCCAACTCTGACAGCAATAGGGATAGTATGCTTCAGTATGCCGAACTGTGACGCGCCGACAGTTCCGGTGGAAGGTGAGTCGCATGTTGGACGAAAGATCATTGACGCCCATCGATGACACCGTGTGATCCCGTAGGGCCGTATGTACCCGGTCCAAGGCTCATGTTAAGCGCCCATAGGGATGCATATGCCCATCCAGCCGCCAAGGCCTACTTCAAGTTAATTATAACACTCCGGAGGAAGGGCTGCCGGATTTCAATTCATAATTATAATACATCGTAGGTCTTTTTATTTATGTATACGACTACGTATTCCAAATATGAGGATGACGGTAACGCCAACTAACGGTGGATGAGGACGAGGATGTGGGGTGAAAAATATCCAGAAAACGAGGGAGCGATAATAACGAGAGAAAGTTTAAAGGAGAGCTCCGTTCCGCGTGTGTGCGTGAAAACGGGGGGACGAAATATGAGATATGCGTGATTGGATCCAAATGCGATGTACGGGCGGATAAATGATGACGAATACCGATGAATGGTGCCGGTGAAGCTTCAGAATGTATGGATGAATGGTTGAGGATGAATGTATGAGGATGAACGATGCTGTGATGTGATGTAAAGTCCGTGTGCGAATGCGAGGTGTGTGATGTAAAGTCCGTATGTGAATGCGAGGTCCCAAGAAATATTCTGCCGGTCCGTGTATGCATGATTATCCGAGTCTATATATGATATGCCAAGAAAGCGGTGAAAGAGGAATGGGGTTGCGCGTCGTGTTGGGTTATGTCGTATTAGGAGGTAGCGGGGTAAAGAGTGTATATGCGGTATTGTATGCGTGGTTGATTAATCAAAGTTAAAGTTGAAAGTAACGACGACGTCGGTCGGGGTAAGAGGTATGCGAATGTCTATTGGGTGGGAGTGGCAAAGGGGCGTCGATGGGTCGTGGTCGTGGACGATTGAAGATCAAGATCAAGAAAAGGAAACGAGAGTTGCAAGAAATTGAAACGAGTGTCCAAGAAAACGAAAAAAAAAGAGATAGACGGGGCCGAAATTCACAGGGGACAAGGTTGGAGGACCATAATTGAGGGTAAAAGTAGCGCGTGGAGGGTGGATATGATACAAAGCGCCAATAGCCAAGTGGTAGCAAGGAGCGGGGTTCAAGTCTTCATCGAAGACTCAGCACATTCGAGCTCGAACCCGCACTCCTCATCCCGATCTTCTCTCGATCCCCACCAGGGCCTATAGCCAGCTCCTTTGAGCTCCTCGCCGTAGACAACAGTATATCACTGGCACTGTCAGGCTGGAGGTTCGACCTCGAGCGGGTGATCGTGAGGATCTCAGAAGCCACTTCCGAGCCGAACTGTTCTGCCAATTGACTGTAGAAAGAGATGGAGTTAGTACATGTCTCTCAGACAGAAATGTTGAAAGGAAAACGGAGGAAAATAAAAACCACATACTGCGCATAATTATCCATAATCACCGCCATACTCTCCAAACTCAACCGATACGCCTTGGGCATCATCCCCTTCCCAAACCTATACGTCACATGGTTCGCACACAACAACCCCGCAAACATCACCGCCAGCTGGATCGGCACAACCGCAAAGATCGCCGTATACCACGCCCTGAGGATGCGTCTCTCATACTGCATATACCCAAGCTTACACCCAGGCAGTATACTCCTCGCATAACACGTCTGGCTCAGCGTAGCCTCAACGTACGGAGAAAAGTACCCACAGCACCCCAGCTCATTCTGCACGATCAGCCGCCCGTGTGCACCGAGCCCCCTCGACCACTGTGCATTGATCTTGCCCTCCAGATTAAACGACCGGCGTTTGTACGTCATATACCCGGGCACCAACATCAGCGCAAAGACCACCCAGAGGAGAAAGGTGTACGTCGCGAGGAAGGCGCGGTTGTTGAGCAGGATGCCGGCCCAGCCGAGGAGGGCGGTGAAGAGGCCGGCGGAGCATGCGAGGGTGGAGAGGACGAGCTCGGGGCGGTTGCCTGTGCGGATGATGGATGCGTGGGCGGGGATGTTGAACCAGATTAGGAGGGTGTATATTAGGCCTACGAGGGACCAGATTGTTAACTGTAGGTGGGTTAGCGATGGTAATTGGAGAGGAAAGTGAAAGAGGACGTACGGCGAGATTGGCAAAGAACATCACCCATTTGAATTTATTCCACTTCAACTGGCCAGGTCCGATTGCTTTCTTCTCTTTGCCAGTCCCAGCCCCATCCTCCATCGCAGCGCCGTTATCGTCGTCGTCGTCATCTGGCCCGCCCATCCTCGCCTCCCCACTCCTAAACGCATCCACACCCCCACCCATCTTGGGCATAAAACTCCTGCTCTTCCTATACGCATTCGGAGCTTGTCTCCTGCGTGGGCCCACACCCACACCCGTAACCATGAGGTTCAAATTCCCGCTGGAGAATTTGGTCGGGAGGTAATTCACTGTCAGCGACACGCTGCTCTCTTTCGAGCCGAGTGGGTAGCCGTCCTTTTCTTTATCCTGTGGACTCGTTCTCCCCAGCCTCCGGCCGCGCCCTGGGCCTGGAGAATCGTTCATCGAACGTGTAGGCGACCCCGACCCCGAGCCTAGTGCATTGTAGACGAGGGTGCTGCTCACTGAGGGAGCGGCAGAGTTACGTCTGCTGGACAGGTTGCTGGATGGGGTGCCAGTGCCACTGGGCACGGTGATGAATGGCGGGTTGGGCGGGTCGAGCTCGGGGGATTGCATCTTGCGTTTGCCGGTGAGAAAGCCGGTGTACTGCGTGCTTGAGTGTAAGTGCGACGAGGAGGAAGAGGAAGTACGAAGGTCGTGGTACTCGAACGATCTGTGCGAAGTTAGTGGGATGTGCTGGCGAAAAGAAAAGGCCAAAGCAAGGAGGAACGGAGAACGGCGATTTGAACGTTCTTAAACGCAAATCTGGCGCGGCACTAGTAGCCTTTTTCCGGGTGGCACGACGCGTAATTCGTTCCCCGCGCGTAAAGTCTCTCCCGCTGCGCTCTGACACGGTGAAAAAGTGAAAAGAGTACTCAACTCTTTACCCTTGTCGCGTGCTGCAGTCTTTCTGGCCATCTTGACGTCGAACGGGGATATCGATACGCGTAGCTGTACAATGTCGATGTGCAGGGTCCGAGGGTGGTGGACAGTGCCAAGAGAGGGTTCAGGCTGAGTACGTAAGACAGGCACGCAAATTCACAGGCCTCGATTTGGGTTGAGTGGTGGTGGGGCGTAAACTGGCAGCCGCGGAAAAGCCTGGAAAAGCGTTTTGCAGAAGGAGAGGGAGGCAGAAAATGAAATTGTCTGATCCGCGTCTTCTAAACATACCGGCGTTTGATTCCGATGATCTGCTATTTTTGGCTTTGCACCACAAAGGCGACAACAGGACATTCGCTCAACAGCCTGCTATATGGTGGTGACAATAGATAATCAAGCAGTATGTGGATATTTCTTCTTTCTTTCGATCACCTTTGTCTTGAGCTTGATCTAATCCTTCTCGATCGCGACCATTAACACCGACGGCCTACTGGATGACAGGGCATGGGCGCTTAACATGGGCTTGCCAGAGGCCCGGGATCCTACGGCGTCATTATATCCGTGATCGCCAATGTGGGAAGTGATCTTTCTTCCAATGCCACATGCGACTCGTCTTCCACCGAAACTGTCGGCATACGACAGATGGTCTCCAAGTTGGGGATGCCCAGAGGTGAATTTCAGTGAAATGAGTCAGTACCGTCCCCATCACTGTCTGGTATCAGGATGGGATACCCGAGAACTTCCATAGATGGAAATGTCGAGCAAGAACCCGAAAACACAATAGATTTCTGAGACCAGATAAATACGGAGGGTACTTTAAATAAGGCGCAGAAATTTTACAAAACAAAAGCACGAAGCATAGACAAGTACGACGACGGATATACAAACTCTTGCTTAAAGTTATCGGTGATTTATCACCAGGATATCGCCTTAAACAAAGTCCCACTGGACACCATGAATACGGCCGACGCTGCGGCTCGCGAGCTTGTCGAACGCAGCAGGCGAGAAGTCGAGGTCGTTGAAAGCGCAACCGGTGCAACGATCTCTAACAGCTACCGTAACGCTCTTCCCCTTATCTGAAGGAGAGCTTTAGATACACGATTACAATCGCAAGGGTAAGAAAATGACGTACAGGTGGCCTTGATTTTCTTCTTGCAGACGGGGTTCTGGTTCGGGTTGCCCGTATGTCCGCTGTGTGTTTACAGTGTTAGTCAAGTGTAAATGAATGCGTCGAATCTAATGAAACTTACGGGAAGGTGTCGAAGAGGTCGTGACTAACTGCAACAATGAGGTCGTTGACCGTATTGACGACCCCACAAGACCCCAGACCCGCTACAAAACAAGTACGGTGTTATATTCTTCAAATAAAGCGCATCCAACGCAACACTTACGAGTGTAGAACGTTCCGTCACCGGTGTGAGATGCGGCCTCCGCCCTGGCCTCAACAGTGCCATTAGCAGGAGTAGCCAACGCACTGACAGAGACAGCGATAGAGGCGATGATGATGAAGAGCTTGGAGAAAGACATATTTAGGTGTTAAAAAAGTGGGTGGTAGTTGAATATGCAACTGGTGAGGAGGATTTGGCTGGTGAAATAACCACAACGACTGGGCAGCTTTTATACCTGGAGACGCTGTAGGTCACAGGACACGAAACATCTAACATAGAGTATCATAAATCCCCGTAAACCAAGGTGTTGCATGCGTTAACATGCGCTATTCGGCGAGCTCACGCTCACCAAACCCAATAATTTGTTTCGAGCCTCTCTGTCCGCGTCTAGACTAGTACGCTTCTTGAGGCGATGGCGCTGATTCCATTCTATCCTCGACGCTTTCGCTGCCCCGTGGGGTTATTACCGACCGGCGCCTACGGGTAATTATGTGAACTGCATAACAGAACCTCATGCTGACGTTCACTCACAATAAGCAGTTCTCTCAAAAACCTCCGCGACATACAGATAATATTTATCGGTATATAACCCTCCTTATGTTATTGAAGAGGACTGAAAATTTAAATAGTCCGGATCAACAAGAAAATATCTGGTCATTGGTCGGCGGAAGACACCGCCTAATGGGGTAGGAAGTCAAGCTTCAAGCTTCAAAACTCGTAACTCGCCGTTCTTGGAAATGGAACTCGACCTCCAGATCCCGTTAAGTTTTAGCAGGCCTCTTAGTTCACTGTTGAACGGGCCGGACGATTATCCGCTCGGGGAAAGAAACACTGAAAAAGGAAATGATCAACATTCGGGACGATCGACATTCGGGATCCGGCAAGTCCACGAATGACACTGGGGAGATAAACACGGATCTATCACACCAGCACGAGACGTGGTGTTATTCCCAGCCTTAACCTACTTTTCAACCCCTTCAGTAATCACGCTAGCCGTTTCAAAAGAAAACATTCATCTTTCCCAAAGTCGGTTCCGACTCTTCTTTAAACTCTACTTCCATATTCCATGTTTCACGGGAGTAGGCTCACTCTCTTCTTGGGAGGCTTTTATCATCCTTCGTACACTAGTCCCAACTTGTACCAAATCCACCGATAAAGCCGAGTTCAACTTACACCCCACTGGGCAAAGTAGATCTGAGTCTGTGTGTCCCAGACCTGATACCTGTCCATGAAATTATTTCTGTTCAAGGAGGCTCGACCAGCAGTTCAGCCGCCGAGTTTTCCACCCGCTACTCCTGCACGTTTGGCCCCGGTCGTCATTGGTAACCTCTAATAAATGAATATCTAACTGGGCTTTGTAACTGACGCCGTTAGAGTTGGTATTACCCTCATCATTGGAATTCATTTTCATATTCAGATACGCTCGGAGCGTCTCCCAGCCATGACATATTTAATTCATGTGCTGACCAAATAAGATTCCGCAGACGCTGTAATGAGGCAGAAGATGTCGATCTATCAGAGTGGCGATCAAGGGGGTGGCGGGCCGTTGATCCCGGATATAGGGTTGGAGAGGGGTGTCCAGGTGCTCGCCTTAATTTATTTTGTGACCTGATAAATTATTCTGTAAATTCAGGTCATATACTAACCTGATAGGAATTGAGACCGTTTCCGACCATGTGTCATCCCTCCTCCAACATCCTCACGAAGTAATTAGCGCCCGGAAGCATTAGCTCAATGTGATGGCTGACAAGGATCTAGCAATGGTAAGAAGACGCCAGTTGCGCATACTCACAAAATGCTCGGTCATCCAGAAGTGGACCACATGGTAGGCAATCATACAGAGGCCTCGATTTATAGGTGATTTTACAGTGATCTCAATGAAGAGTGTTCTAATAAGACTAGGTGTAAGCGCGCTCAGGCTGAGAGGATCGTCGAGGAGGACATATTTTGTTCGAGCAAGTTCCACTCTTGGTTTGTGACCACCCGACAGATTTATTCCTTATCATCAGTTGGGAACTCGAAGTGCTTTGGCATAATCCGTTTTGGTTTTCACCTCAGGCTGGCAGCAATTTCGGTGGCGGCCATCCTCGAGCACCTCCGAAGAGGGCACACTTCATGGATAGCTACATACCACTCATCGAATGAAGGACCACGTTGGCTGAGATTAATCTCTCAACCGACGCATCTGCGGCTAGTAATTCTATCAGGCTTGGTTCTGTCGAGGCCCAGATTTTCTTTTAGGAAAAACACATACTGAAAACATGCGGAAAACATAGAATATATCTTAAATAAGTATGTTATTCACAGGATGGGGGGAGGGGGGTGCATTGGGGAGTCCTTAAGTCAAAATGTGACCGTCCGTACATTATTTTGTTTCCGCCACCCCTTGGTGGCGATAGGGGCAATGACTGAGAAAAATGAACCCAAGGGTTTTGCGGTAGAGAGTATGGTGCAGTTGTCACGATTTTATGCTGAGGAGCAGTAATCACGAAAGTCTAAGAAATTTTCGTGACGCACCTCAAGTATGGTCTGTGGCCCGCTCAAAACTGTTCGCACGCTTCTCCTTAAAGTCTTAGATAAGTACGGCTGGCCCTCTTGACTTCTTTGTGATCAATCCACAGAACCGCTCTCAACTACGCATTCATCTTGGGGCGCTTCACCAAAGTATAATAAAATGGTTGATCTGGCTCAGCTTAATGCTGGTGAGTAGGGCCTGCGACTCGGATCATCGTCCGTAACCTAACGCCCATATTTGTAGATCCTGCTAATTGGAAGTGGGAAGGAAAGGGACATTGGGCAGTGGCTACTAATTATTGGCAGAAATTAAAGGAGAAATGGTATGGAACTATGGATAACCAGCAACTCTCATCGGATGATCCCCAATCCTTGTCTCTTGAGCAACTGGCCCCTGAACACCTGCCATTCAACAACTCCTCGTCATCCATTTTCGTGCGCGAGTCTTATATGACAACGTTCGATCTTATCTGGGCACGAGCAACGTTATCCAAAGGCAAAACCGGGGCTCTCATAACTGGTCAGCCTGGCACTGGTACGCACTTGCTTTCTCACTTCCACCATTACAAATAATAACCTGCGTTTGAAGGCAAGACCACCTTCCTATACTACCTTCTTGTGCGGCTTTTGCAGCGCAGACAAATTGTCCTCTTCTCTATCGACGGCGAAGAGCTGTTCCTCTTCCGCCATGATAATGTTTATAGAGCCAGCATAACGACGCTTAGGGCCCTGGAATCAACACTTCGCCTCCCTCATCGCACTGAGTCATCGTCTTTGAATATTTTTATCTGGTCTCTGTTCGATATTGAAAACCCCAATGGGCCAGATAATCTCTTGGTCCGACGACCGTGTTTGCCAGTGCAGACAGCTTGGCGGGACCCGTACCAAACGCGCCGTATTTCAGGTGAGACCTCAATGATATAAACTGGAGCAGACGATTAAATACCAGCTGTCTCCCACTTCATGCTCAGATGGGATCTGGCCAAAAAACTGCCAACCTCCGATGCTCACTAGCTTGACGTTGTGGACCCGCGACGAGCTCGCTCAAGGGTACGCCTTGCTAATTTCTTATTTCTACTCACATCTGAACACGTACTAGGTTGAAATATCAAGAGATGTACCCCTCCCTGCTGGAGGCGCTTCGCAATGTTTATCCTCGCTCCCACGATCAGACTGATAGCCTAGACGACAACGAGTTCCCGGGTATTCCTGCGCTCCTCGAGGACAGCGCTGCGTGCGATGTGTCATCTCCTGAAGATGCCCTCGACTACCTTTTGCAGGCCGCTATCGACCGTTTCGGATACTCCGCTCGTGATGTGTTCATTGCGGTCTTCAACCGCGATTTTGTCACCAAAATCCACACTTCTATTTACGGGATCTAATGTGATGATTTACATGGCCAAGTGGTACCCCAGGCCTGTGATGTATAATTATTTCACGACTATTTATTGCACAGTATATTTATTTCTCATAAAGAATAACACTATATTCATTACGGGGATTAGATCTTCATATTCAGATACAAAGTCGGACGAAAAGTTCGTCCACCTAAATCAAATATCATGGCTCAAATCAGTTACTTACCTTCCTCTAGAAGCTTATAATTAATGAATCTATAATTAAGTCGCCTTGAGACCAATGGGCGCTCAACATTCAACATGAGCTTGGCCTGCACACGAGCATAGGATCCAACCCGTCATTATCGTTAGTTAGTTGATGTTACCGTCCTTCGTCATCGGCGTGGGCGTGGGCGTCGGTTTCGAATCACCAATCGCGTAACTAATAGTTGGAGTGAGCATAAACTACAGCCTTAAACTAAACGACCTCGCCCTCGAACATTCATCTTCCTAAGTTGCATGCTCCTTGTTTCAGGAGTACTGTCCTCGTTATCAAAGTCCTCCCCCAAATTCCCAATCGTCCTTAGCGCAAGGGCCTTGAAAGCCGCGTCTCTGCTTCCATCCAAGATTGACATACGCGACTCAGGAAATGAAATAGAACGAAGATTAAGAACCAGTCGCGAAACCATGACCGAAGTAATCAATTGGCTGAAAGATGCGCCGATTGCCTTCAAATCCTCGACCGCAACCTAGTTTCATTAGCTCAGATTTAAGAGAACTAGATAAGAATGATAAGACTCACAAAATATATTATAGTATTCAAAAGATTGGCCATGAAGATAAGAAAATAATAGATAGCACCATCCCGAACGAATAATCGCAAGGTCCTAGTTATTTGTTAGCTCGGTGTCACTTTCGAAACCACATTTGGGAACTCACGGGACCTTTCCAACGACGGTCCGGGTGCGCCACAGTGTGAGTGCGAATATACAAGAGTCTGTGATCAAGGGCGCTAGCCACTGCGCAGCTTCAGTTAAATCTTCAGTACAACAAACTGGTTATTAAGCTTATATTTAACGCACGAAAAATGGGGCTGTTCCCGGTCAATATGCAGCCTTGGTAGATGGCATTTAGTGCAAGCCACAGGACACAGATATGTTCGGATGCGTACCCGTCTGTTTTATATTTCCAGGAACACCTGCAGATGAAGTTAAACATTTGGTATCGAAATAAAGTAAGAAAAACTTGCGGAAACCAGTAGTCAATCCGATAGATGTGACTGTGATCTGAGCGACCCACAGCGTCATCAGAAAGCCTAGGACTATATTTGAACGACCATATAGAGCGTAGATTCGGATAATCATGATAACTGGTGACCGTCGATATTCAAAGCAGATTCTGATATGTATTAGTCGAAAACTTACGTTCACATACTGCCAGTAAATGAAGAACTGAGGTCAGTTCTGGCTTTGGAAATTAGGGGGAGACGCTTACTGCTGATGAGGACTAGGGTACCGGCCCCCTCGAAGACGACAAATTTATTACATCTAGAGCTGTTGGTTAATTGTGCTCTTGTAGTTCAGCTCCACTCACGATTCCACTGTCCAATCTGGTCTATTGAACGCTATTAAAACCCAATTGAGAGTTCTCAGTCGGTTATTTAATTAGAAGCAAGTAAGAAATGCGATTCCTTACCGTATAAAATTACAATAAACTCGAGTGGACTCATATACCTGTTCATTAGGAATAGAATCGAAGCCCCAGTCATCTTCTTCTTCCAGATACGGTCCACCTAATGGTAATGAGCAACAGGTGTCTACCAAGGTGGTACCCATTACCTCATCCGAGAAAGTCAACACTGTATGAAATACTTTGAGATTTAGTAGACCAGATTTGTATAGGACGACCCACTATGGTCATAGATTAGCATGATGAATGCGGCCATTTGGAAGTATTTCCCTGCCACACTAACAGAGAATAAGCGAACATATTCGTGCATAGAGGTGAGACAGCTTGCGCACAGATGACGGACCGTGCTTGTAAAATCGACCTCTGGATCTATACTATTGGATGACATTGGAGACTGTTAGCGGCGGAAAGTGAGATAGGCCCCCATCCCCCGTCTTGGGGGTATAAGTATTCTGTTCTTTTACCGTAGATTGTTATCGCGGACGAGTATCTGAACCGCCTTTATGTTGCCAGAACTGAATAAAGTTAGAAATATGGCTTAAACCTACTGTTGACGATAAACAATCTGCAAAGCATGAAACACACGGCAACTCACCGGACAGGGATGAAATAAGTATCGCAAAGCAAATATGTTATTTGCTTGGCGCGGGAAGCTAGAATGAGCAGCCTTGATGGTGGAGCACATCCTGGCTTCACCAGGTAATCATCCCCGCAATTCTCAGTAGCCGCACCTCGGCGTTCAGTTACAGTTACAGTTACACCTTTGATTGAGTATCAGAGTGTGGTGTACCTTGATAAGTATAAGAATCTCCTAGACAAAAGCTCCTCATGGCTGATGTCCGATCAAGCGAAGTCGCGCGCGGCTGCTGGACCTAAGATGTATATCACAACCGGACCCGTCTCAGAAAGACGATTTCGCGAGACGACTACTTATGGCTATCCTTTGCGGGAAAGTGTAATCCACAGGTTGACGCAGGGAAAATAACCTTGCGTTCTAATCACCGCCCGGATAAATGATTCCTGTCTGGATTTTGTGATGACTGTCGACCAATGTGGCCAATTGTAAACCATATGGCCAAGATGGGTAGATACAACGCCAAAATTTATACCGACCTGCATTACGCATATCTTCTTATGCAAATATTCCACTAGACTAGACTCTGATATACAAAACCGTCCTGAAATATAAAGCGCTGGCCATACCTGGATGATGATCTTCTTGATTTTTGATCGTTGATTCTCCTGCAAGTGTACAAAAGGCATATAGATCGCAATAATTACTTTTAGGATCACTGAGTTTGATACAATTTTTTCCATTGAGAGGCGGCGCAGAGAATCTTGTGGTCGGCCACAGTTGTAGGACCCCATTCCCACCAGAGAAACAGGATTTCAATGGCCAACGCCACAAAAAACTGCGGCGAGTCTTCCAGCATGTCCATCATGTCACCCAAGGATGTTTATAGACTTGGCCACGCCTCATCATCGTTCTCTTCGTGAGCCATGTTGTCGGAGATAATGTGAGGCGTGAGAAGCATTGGAGGTTAATATGGTCACGACCTTTCAAGAGCCAACAGAGGCTATCAACGAGCACGCTATGAATCAGCTGGTCAAACGAGGTACTGGAAAACGAAGCAGGAGGTCCTCGAAGGTGGATTTATTCTGAATGAGGTCGGAAACCCCCGTGCGTAATGTCTCTCCCGCTGCGCACTGACACAGTGACGAAGGGTGAAGAAGTGGGAAGAGTGTTCAACTCTTTACCCTTGTCGCATGCTGTATTATTCTCGCCATCTTGACGTCGTACGGGGATATCGATACGCGTAGCTGTACAATGCTCTCGAGCAGGGCCCGAGGTGGATAGTGCCAAGAGACGGTCCAACTGGAGGCCCGTACTTATGTAAGGCAGGCAGAGTGGGCTACGATGCTGGCGACGCATAGATTGGGAGCCGATGACCCGGGTGGGAGAGCGGTTTACAGGAGGATGAAGCGGGTCCGGTGACGGAAGCAGAAAATGAAATAGCAGATCCGCTGATTCTAAACATACTGAGTTTTGATTCGGACGTCGTCATCGATGATTTGCTATTTTTAGCTCCTCAGCACTGCTTGACTTCCACAATACGACACATCTTGAGAGTATGGCGATAGTTATAGATAATTATTCTCAATGTGTGAAATTTTTCTTCTCTCCTTCTTTCGATAAGTATTCTCTTCTCTGACACCCACTTCAAATTCATGCTCGGACCTATAATATCAACCTACTCCTTGGTTATCACTCAACTTGCAAAACCATTTGACTCCGAGGTGGCCTCTGAGATTCTCATTGTCATCCGCTCGTGGTCGAATCTCCAGCTTTATAGTATACTTCCATCAATGTCTTGTGCTGTATCCTACCCACCCTCATTCTCGCAGATAATCATTCAGATACGACATGACAAAACGCGACGCGCTCCCTCTCCCAAATCGGAATGCTCGATGGACATCCACTCTTACTCCGGTTTCTTAGAAATAAAAGAGCATCGCGTAGCATATATACATAGACTCGAATGATCATTCATCCACCCATCAGTGGGCGCTCAACATGAGCTTGACCGGGTACATCCCCACGGGTATCCCATGATGTTATTGTATCCACGCGCATCAATAGGCGAAATGATTGATGACCTCCCATCCACATGCGATACAGAAATTGTCGGGATATGACGGATAACCTCGAAGCTGTCGATAATATTGGGTAAACCGACTCGGAGGTAGTATGTACATCGCTGTGCGGAGAGTTGCCCGCTCGTACCCCAGAGTTTCCATAGACGGAAATGTTAAGCAAAAAAATTTGAAAGACATTAATTTCAAAGGGCCTTCTGAGACTACTTAAATATAAATGAGAAATACTTCAAATAAGATGCAGAGACATTCAAAATACGAGACAGGACACAGACTCGAAGATATACGACAACGGATGCACCAATCTTGCGTTAGCAAATACTGATTTCAAATAACTACTAGTCCTTTAGACTTCTTCTCAAACGAAGTCCCACTGGACACCATGAATACGGCCGACGCTGCGGCTCGCGAGCTTGTCAAACGCAGCGGGCGAGAAGTCGAGGTCATTGAAAGCGCAACCGGTGCAACGGTCTCGAACCGATACAGTAACACTCTTCCCTTTATCTGAACAAAGCTTTAAATACGTGATATAAAAGAGACGGTAAGAAACTACGCACAAGTGGCCTTGATTTTCTTCTTGCAGACGGGGTTCTGGTTTGGGTTGCCTGTATGACCGCTGAGAATTTCCATTTTAGTTAGGTGCAAGTAAGTGCATTTAATCTAACCGCACTCACGGGAAGGTGTCGAAGAGATCGTGACTAACTGCAACGATCAGGTCGTTGACTGTGTTTACGACCCCACAAGAGCCCAGACCCGCTATAAAATAAGGATCTCGTTAAATTTATTCAAATGATGCACATCGGACGCGATACTCACGAGTGTAGAACGTTCCGTCTCCGGTGTGAGAAGCGGCCTCCGCCCTAGCCTCAACGGTGTCATTAGCAGGAGTAGCCAATGCGCTGACAGAGACGGCGACAGAGGCAACGATGAGGAGGAGCTTGGAGAAGGACATGTTTAGTTGATAAAGGAGCAGGTGGTAGTTGAAGATGCAATTGATGAGGATGATTTAGTTGGTTAATTTCTAAACCACCACAGTACAGCTTTTATACCAGGAGACTTGGTAGGTCAAAGGACATGAAACACTGACAGAGAGTACAAGAATCCCATAGGCAAAGTTGTTGCATGCGCTTACATGCACTATTCGGCGAGCTCAGCGATGCCAATAAATTTGATTCGTGTTTCTCTGTCCGCACCTAGACTAGTACGCGGCTCGAGGATGGCATTGATTCCGACATTCTCGACTCAGACGCTTTCGTTACCCCGTGGGGATATCACCACCGGCACCTGCGGGTGATTAGCTGATCTTCAGAAATTCGTGCATGTTCAGCGGGGAAAGAGCCGGGCGCTCACAAATACAATGTGCAGTTCTGTCGCATACCTGCAGTCAATCCAACGTGCTAACATTTATTGGGATGTACGCTGCTTACTCAATACCGCCGGACCCGGGAGAACTTGCAACTCGATAGTTCACTCAACAAACAAAATACTTGATCAGTGGTCAGTAAACATAAATTCCCAATAGGAAGGGAAGTTAATATTCGTAACTTTATGCTGTGGAGCTCGACCTCCAAGATCCATTAGGTTTTTAGCATAGCTGTTCGTCCACTGTCAGTGTGGTGGACAATTCTCTGTTTGGGGAAAGAGACAGAAAAGGCAATGATCAACATTCGGGATGATCGATATTCGGGATTCGGGAAGTTCGTGAATGACACCGGCAAGGAAAGCTCAGATCTATCATGCCTGTTGCGCTACTAACAGCGCGGGATATAATGTTATATCCAGCCCACTTTGCAGCCCCTTCAGTAAGTTCCGCTAACCATTTCTAGAGACCCGCGCATGATCTCTTTTTAAAATCGGTTCTGAGTCTTCTTCAACTCTACTGTCATGTTTCACGATTCATGCTTCTCTTCCCTGGAAATTCTTCCATCTTTATGTTGATAAACGCATGCACTCGTCTGTTGTCGATATCAAATTCTCTCTCAACATCAAATTTTATAAACCGCTACTGTACAGTAAGGCAGTAATTTAGAGCTAGTCGATGCTGTATGCCAACGTATGAAAAATAGCTCAACTTCTCGTCCATCCGAATCTTCATGTAGTCATCCACAATCGGTATGAGGGTGTCGACTCCACCCATCGCGCGACTAATAGTAATAGTTGGAGTGAGCATAAACTACAACCTTAAACTAACCGACCTCGCCCTTGAACATTCATCTTCCTAAGTTGCATGCTCCTAGTTTCAAGAGTGCTCTCTTCGCTATCAAAGTCCTCCCCCAAATTCCCGATTGTCCTTAGCGCAAGGGCCTTAAAAGCTGCGTCTCGACCTTCATCCAGTATTGACATACGCGAATCAGGAAATGAAATAGAACGAAGGTTAAGAACCAATCGTGAGACCATGACCGAAGTGATCAGTTGGCTGAAAGATGCGCCGATTGCCTTCAAATCCTCGACCGCAACCTAGTTTCATTAGCTCAGATTCAAGAGAACTGGATGAGAATGATGAGACTTACAAAATATATTATAGTATTCAAAAGATTGGCCATGAAGATAAGAAAATAATAGATAGCACCATCCCGAACGAATAATCGCAAGGTCCTAGTTGTTTGTTAGCTCGGTGCCACTTTCGAAACCACATTTGGGAACTCACGGGACTTTGCCAACTACGGTCCGGGTGCGCCACAGTGTGAGTGCGAATATACAAGAGTCTGTGATCAAGGGCGCCAGCCAAAGCGCAGCTTTAACTCAATCTTCAGTACGTAAAACTGGTTATTAAGCTTATATCCAACTTACGAAAAATAGAGCTGTTCCCGGTCAATATGCAGCCTTAGTAGTAAATAAAATTTAGTACAAGTCAGCAGCATACAGATAGGCTTGGATGCGTACCCGTCTGTCTAATATTACCAGGAACACCTATGAAAGAAGTTAGGCACTTTCTGTGGAACAAATTGGGAAAAAACTTGCGGAAACCAGTGGTCAATCCAATAGACGTGACTGTGATCTGAGCGACCCATAGTGTCATCAGAAAGCCTAGGACTATATTTGAACGGCCATATAGAGCGTAAATTCGGATAATCATTATGACTGGTGATCGTCGATATTCAATGCAGCTTCACCGGTATGTATTAGTTGAGAACCTACGTTCACATACTGCATGTAAATCAAGAACTGAGGTCAGTTCTGATTTTGAAAATTAGAGGGAGATACTTACTGCTGACCAGGACCAGGGTGCCGGCCCCCTCGAAGACGACAAATTTATTACATCTGGAGCTGTGGGTTAATTAAAGAGCTCTTGCTGTGGTTCAGCTCCACTCACGATTCCTCTGTCCAATCTGGGGTATTAAACGCTGTTAAACCAGTTTGAGAGTCCCCAGTTGGTGATGTACCCAGAAGCAGGTAAGAAATGCGATTATTTACCATATAAAATTACAATAAACTCGAGTGGACTCAGATACCTATTCATTAGGAATAGAATCGAAGCTCCAGTCATCTTCTTCTTCCAGATACGGTCCACCTAGTGGTAATGAGCAAAAGGGTGATCTACCGAGGTGGTCCCACTACCTCATCCGAGAAAGTCAACACTGTATGGAATACTTTGAGATTTAACAGACCCGACCTGTATGGGATGACCTACTGTGGTCATAGATCAGCATGGCGAATGCGGCGATTTGGAAGTATTTCCCTGCCACACTAATGGAGGATAAGCAACCACATTCATAAACGGAGGCAAGACAATTTGCGCACAGATGACGGACTGTGCTTTCAAAGGTAACCTCTAGATTTACATTGGATGGCATTGGAGACCGTTGGTGGCAGAAAGTGAAATAGGTCCCCGTCGTAGGGGTATAAATATAAGTACCGTTCTTTCATTATCGATCGTTATCGCAGACAACTGTCGGAACCGCCTCTAAGCTGACAAATTGCATACAGTTAGAACTCTGGGTATAAACATAGCGTTTACCATGAGCAAATGCAAAGCATGAAACACACGGTACTCTACCAGACAGGGAAGAAATGTCGCACAGGAAACATGTTATTTGCTTGGCTCGGGAAGCTAGAATAAGCGATAACCCCAACACATTCTGGCTTCACCAGCTAGTCATCATTGCAATCCTCAACAGAAATACCTTGGCATTCAGCTACAGTAACGTCCTTGATTGGGTATCAGAGTGTGGCGTACCTTTTTATAAGAATCTCCTGGGGAAAATCAGCCATCATGCCTTATGTTCAAGCAAAGGAAGCACATAGCTGCTGAACGTAAGATTGGTATCACGGCCGGACCCGCCTCCGAAAGACGATTTTGCGAGGCGACTACCTTTGCGGGAAGGTGTAATCCAGCACGCCGATGTGGGGAATATAACCTTGCGTTCTAATCACCGCCCAGATGGATTCCTATCCGGAACGCGGACCCATGTGGCGACCAATGAGACTAATTTTAAACCACTGCGGTCAAGACGGGTGGATGTAACGCCAAAATGTGCACTACGTATAGCTACTTGCGCAAATATCCCACTGGACCCTGATATACAAAAGCGTGCTAAAATGTAAAGCACAGAATACATGGAAGATGACCTTCTTGATTTTTGTTCGTCCATTCTCCTGCAAGTGTGCAAAAGGCATATAGATCGCAATATTAACTTTTGGGATCGCTGAGTTTGATAGAATATCGTCCAATTTTCCCATTGAGAGGCCGCCGCAGAGAATGTTGTGGTAAAACTCTATTCCCAACATAGAGAGTGGATTTCAATGGTTAACACCACAAGGAGCTGCCGCGAGTCTTCCAGTATGTCTTCCATGCCACCCAAGGGATGTTTGTAGACTTGGCCGCGCCTCATCGTCTACGTGAGCCTCGTTGTCGGTGATAAGGTGGATCGTCCTAAGACGTGAGAAGCGTTGGAGGTTTATACGGTTACTACTGGCACAAGCAGCCGAACTTTTACTTTGGCAGAGATCTGGGAGATGTCCCCTGTCCACCCTCAGGATGGCGGACGTCCAATTTCGGCCAGCGGACCCCTGTCCCAAGCGAAATGGACAGTAATCTCTTCGGAGTCTAAGTTGTCGATCCTGATTCAGAGGCACTACCCCCATCGCTATCTGGGATCTAAGGAGTTGGCCGCTCGTAATAGTGTCTCAGTCTCCATAGACGGAAATTAAACGTGGAACAACAACACGGAAAGAGTTGAATTTCAACGGGCTTTCCAAAATTATATAAATACGAGGGGTACTTCAAGAGAGATTCAAAATGAGAGGCTGAAAAATAGACTGGAATAAGTACAACTACGGATGTACGAACTCTTGTATTAGCATATTAGTGATTTATCACTGAGCCTTTAGACATCGTCTTAAACGAAGTCCCACTGGACACCATGAATACGGCCGACGCTGCGGCTTGCGAGCTTGTCGAACGCAGCGGGCGAGAAGTCGAGGTCGTTGAAAGCGCAACCGGTGCAACGGTCTCGAACCGATACAGTAACACTCTTTCCTTTATCTGAAGGAGAGCTTTAGATACGCGACGACAAAGAGATGGTAAGAATTAAAAACGACGCACAAGTGGCCTTGATCTTCTTCTTGCAGACGGGGTTCTGGTTTGGGTTGCCTGTATGACCGCTGAGAATTCCATCGTTAGTTAGGTGCAAGTAAGTGTGTCGAATCTGATGGCACTCACGGGAAGGTGTCGAAGAGGTCGTGGCTAACTGCCACAATGAGGTCGTTGACTGTGTTTACGACCCCACAAGAACCCAGACCCGCTATAAAATATGTACGTCGTTAGATTGTTCAAATAAAGTGCACCAAACGCGACACTTACGAGTGTAGAACGTTCCGTCGCCGGTGTGAGAAGCGGCTTCTGCCCTAATCTCAACGGTATCATTAGCAGGAGTAGCCAATGCGCTGACAGAGACGGCGACAGAGGCAACGATGAGGAGGAGCTTGGAGAAAGACATGTTTAAGTGATAAAGAAGCGGACAGTAGTTGAAGATGCAACTGAGGAGGATGATTTAGTTGGTTAATTGCTAAACCATTACTGAGCAGCCTTTTATACCTGGTGACTTGGTAGGTCAAAGAACATGAAACACTGACAGAGAGTACAAGAATCCCATAAGCAAAGTTGTTGCATGCGTTTACATGCACTATTCGGCGAGCTGAGCGATGTCAATAAATTCGTTTCGTGTTTCTCTGTCCGCACCTGGACTAGTACGCGGCTCGAGGATGGCATTGTGATTCCATTCTCGACTCAGACGCTTTCGTTGCCCCATGGGGCTATTACCACCGGCGCCTACGGGTCATTAGCTGATCTGCAGAAGTTCGTGCATGTTCAGCGGGGAAAGAGTCGGGCGCTCAGAACTATAATGTGCAATTCTGTCACATATCTGAAGTCGATCAAACATGCTAACATTTATTGGGATGTACGCTGCTTACTCGATGCCACCGGACTCGGGAGAACTTGCAACTCGATAGCTCACTCAACGAAGAAAATACTTGATCAGTGATCAGCAAACAAGAAAATTCCAATAGTAAGGGAAGTTAAGACTCGTCATCTGCTGTGGAGCTTGACCTCCAAGATCCATCCAGTTTTCAGCAGAGCTATTCGTCCACTGTCAGTGTGGGGGACAAGTCTCTGTTTGGGGAAAGAGACAGAAAAGGCAATGATCAGCATTCGGGATGATCGACATTCGGGATTCGGGAAGTCCGTGAATGACACCGGCAAGGAAAGCTTAGATCTACTATGGCTGTTACACTATCAACAGCGCGGGATGTAATGGTAGATCCAGCCCCCCTTTCAACCCCTTCAGTAAGTTCCGCTAACCATTTCTAGCGACCCGCGCAGGGGATCTCTTTTCGGAATCGGTTCCGAGTCTTCTTCAACCTTACTTCCATGTTTCACGGTGATGCTCACTCTCTTCATGGGAGAGGTTTTCGAAACCGCTACCGTATATAACGGTTGTAATCTAGAGCTACATAGTGAATTCTGAATGATGTCTGGAAGATGGGTAAACTTATGGGTACTCCAGCACTGCCAAGGCCTCAGGAAATGATGTTAGCGGGTAGCTCAGCGGCCGAAAACCGGCACCTACTTATTAGAATTTAGAACGACATCTTACTTTCTGACAGTCGGCATCTGACTCTCTTCCGTTGCAACTCAAATCACATACCTACGGCTGCTTTCCAATGGGCGCTTCACACAAGCTTGGCTCGGCGCTTGGCACTTGCCTGACACTGACGTCAGACGCCCACGGTCGATTATTAACGCCAAGCTGAAAGTACCCCACATGCGCTCTCCACAATCCACTGGTCAGACGATGCAACCTCCATACGCGCGTGACGAGAGTTCCATTGAACCATTAACAGGTTTCCTGGTCGACAATGCTTGGCTTGGAATTGTGGAGGCCACACAGGAACAATGACGCTGGTTACGCACGAGTTGCACCACTTGGTTGAGGATTTGGGAGGTATAAAATGAGCTTCAAGATTTTCTTACTTATACCTAGAAACCAGACAACCCAACGAACCAATTACATCAAATTCCTTCGAACTCATCTTCCACATCTATTGTACCAATCATGCACTCAAACACCCACACCAACACCGGTTCGAAACCCAGGTTAGTCTCTTAGATCTTAATCCTCTCGTATACCCTTCTCCGATCGACCGACGCTCACCCTACACCTCACAGCAAAGTCGCCGGCCAACTCCACGCCACCGTGGGCAGCGCAAAGGAATCTTTAGGACATGCAGTTGGGTCTGCAAATCTTCAAGCGAGCGGGGCGCACCAGCATGCGTCGGGGGTGAGGGAGAAGAACGCTGCTGCTGCTGCTGGGACTCATGGTATCGGTGGTGGGCCTGCTCACACTGGTACACATGGTCTTGGTAACACCGGTGCCCACACGGGTGCTCATACTGGCACTCATACTGGCACTCACACTGGTGGGCTAGGAGGGCTTGGACACAACCACGATACGACCACCGGTTTGGGTACACATGGTCTTGGTACCACTGGTGCCCATGGTCATAATACCACCCACGGCGTCACCGGTGCAGGTACTGGTGCAGGTGAACGAGCGTTAGGCGCCAAAGATCAAGTAGTAGGCGCTTTAACCGGAGATCGGGCGCAGATACATCAAGGTAAGCTTATTTCAATGTTGTTCACTTTGCCTTCCCCTCGTCCGAATTTCTTCATCCCTCCTTCCTCTTTCTTTGGTTTTGACGCGAAACAACATGATACTCATGGTTCTATCATAGGCAATGCCCGTCAACACCACGGCGCTGCAGCTGAGCATGGTACACACATCCACGGTCCCACCGGGATTGGTAGTACTTTGTGATTCATGATCAAGCAAGCTCAAGTTTTGATGCGGAGAAGGCGAAGGACATGCTCCATTCCCCCTGTAACAACCATGAGTAACTGTACATGTAATACCGTCGTTACCTGCTCGGTCAAGGTCGGAGACTTATAGCATATACATACCAATAGATGTACAATACAATCATAAATTCTCCACGCAACCCATATGAATAGGAATGGGAACACGCTCGAATGCACCTGATATTTGCAATTGAGTGTTTCCTTTATAATTTGAAAGTCAACTCGGAATTGACTCGGAACGAAAGTCAATGTGCATTAATCATTAGTGAGAAGAGGTTTCATCACATTACATGCAATTTTATACGCTAAACCCGAGTCTAGAAATGGTATCATAGGCCGTAGGTCGTAGGGGCATGACGGTCAACGGAACTCCAGCCAAGCAATTAATTATGATGGATATATTTTTAAGGGTTCTTGTGCGATGTAGGTCTAAAGGATAGTGAGTTTCTAGATGAGATAGTAGATGTCCGAGTAGATGGATGCAATATAGATAGTAATGCAGGTCTAGTTCTTCTTCGTGCGACGAGGGAGGAAGCTCCCTTGATGGATGCGGAATAGATAAGTGAACACATAGACAAGTACGACCTAAAAGATCCAATTAACAGTCAGCACACGCTCGAATCAAAACCCAACAATATTAACTCACATTAAGGAGAATGAACGCAGCCAAAATACCAAAATCTCTCCACCGGTGATCGTAGTAGATGTTGAACGACGCCGCTAAGAACTGGTCCGTATCGCGGAAGCTGCAGAAGCCGCACTCGCCCGACGAAGAGGGGTCCGTGAGATAACCCCCCGCCCTCTCGATGTAGTTTGACATGTACTGCCCGCATGTTTGACCTGCGGGTGCTCTGAGCATGACTATCTCGACGGGGGAGCAATTGATCTGTTGCTGGCCGATGGCTTGCCCGAGGAGGCCTTCGATGAGGTAAGTGAATGGGGACAGATGGTACATCCATTTCCACCATCCGAGTTGGCGGAAGGGCTGGAGGACGCCATTACTAGAAGATAGGATTATGTGAGTAAGCAAGGAGTGTAGAGTGGATACTTGGCAGGATGTTGACGTACAATGTGATGACGAACGAAAACAGGAACGAGAATAGCAGAGCTGCGATCTCTGCGCTCGGAGCCATCGCAGCGACTGTCTGTGCGAACGTGGTGTAATAGAGGGGCATAGCGACACCCAACATGAGGTAGGTGTATCCAGCTCTGGCAGTTGGGAATCCGACGGTCCAGTACCAACATAGGAACAGAAGAGTCGACCCCAGAATGTTCCAAGGAAGCTCGATCAAGATCTGAGACGTGATCAGAGCCGTCCAGCTGTACATCCGACTTGGGCGCTCCCGAATGGTATAGATGTTACGCATATTGATGAAAGGCACCTGAAGCTGGTTGGATAACGGTACACTGGCGAGGATAAACGGCGTTAGAAGAGGAAGTTCATCGAGCACAAGCAACTCACCTAAGAATCGTCGACATGAAAATAGCAAAAAGCTTATTCTGCGTCCCCTGTTGCGTGTCCTTCGATTTATAGAACGTGAAACCGATGAACAGCCCTCCAATAATATTCAAACCCAATTTTGCCATGAGATACGTGGGATTCCTCCAATTCGCCTGCGCCTCACGCATGAGCAGCTCTTTGGTTTGGAAGAACCACCCTGAAGCGAATTCGGCGTGGAACTCGGCCTCAACGGGAGGTCGGCTTCGGCCCTCGGTGTGGATAGCGTCGATCTCTTGTTGGACATGTTTGGATTCGGGAGAAGCTTGCCAGATGTCGTACCAGTTCTGAGCGCTGGTCGCTGTGGCACCGGCACCGATGACGTCGAGCATGTATTCCGCACTGTGGATGAAAGAAGATGAGGACAAGTGGAGGTCTGGCATGAATAGACTTACGGGTTCTCGATGGGGTCGCAGTGACGACCGCCATTCCGCTCAAAGTAATTGATCAGAGTAGTAGCGTTGCGGCCTAGGTCGCCGAAATAGACTGTCTGTCCACCTTTCCTGAGAAGAAGTAGTCGGTCAAAGACTTGGAAAAGTTCCGCAGAAGGCTTGAAAGATATGTTAGCACAGCGAGATTTTGGAGATTGGGTAGTTACATACTTGATGGATTCTGAAAGTGGAATCGTGAGTGATGAGGTTGGTATGAGGTAGAGTAAGAACTTACGTGCAGAGAATGGCTTGGCCGTTATCAGCGAGGGTGCGTAAGAATGACATGATAGCCCAGGCACTCTGAGAGTCTAACCCAGAAGTGGGCTCGTCCAAGAAGAGGAGCAGTTTGGGCTAAGAGTAGAAGTCAGATAAAAGTCACGTTGGAATACTAAGGGAATATGTACCCTGGCAGCCAGCTCCACCGCAATCGTCGTACGTTTACGATGCTCAACACTGAGTGAACCGACGGAAGCTTCACCATACGCCTCGAGACCGCACATTTTCAGACACTTTTCAACGTAGGCTTCTTTCTCGGCCAATGAAACAGACGCCGGTTGACGCAGTTTGGCAGAGAAGAGAAGAGCCTCGCGAACGGTTGCGAAAGGGACGTGGGTATCCATCTGCTGGCAGTATCCACTGAAGCGAATGAAAAGTTAGACCGTTTAGAGGAAGAAATGCAGTAAAGAAAGCGTACGTTTGCGATTGGAAATCGTGAGGAAGGGGTTGTCCGTTAACGAAGCGATCACCAGTCACAACTCCAACGTTGGTCCGCTGAGCAAGCACGTTCAAGAGTGTGGTTTTACCCGCACCCGACTCTCCCATTAACGCAGTGAGCTTTCCGGGAGCGACATATCCAGAGACATCAGAGAGGAGCTGCCTGTCAGCCTTCCCAGGAATGGGCACAGTGTAGTTGACATGTTGCCATGAGAAGACGTCCGTCATAGGAGGCACGATGTCCTCATCGCCAGGTTTCGGAGAAGCGGGCCCTTTTTCGTTGAGAGAGGAAGGCGAAGTGGGTCCATTTTCCTCGTCGGCTGGTCCAGAAATGCGAGGGTGGCGCTTCGAGCCGCGCTTGTAGAGGGTGACAGCGGTGTCCGTGGAGAGAGACGTGTTGAACTGGGTGAAGATGAGCAGAGCGGTGGTGAAGAACGCCCCAAATGCGATGACGATGCCCAAGTTCTAGATATTGGTTAATATATTTTCGATGTCAAGTTGGAAGGAACATACCATCCACCCATGTGACCAAGTAAATCCATATGCGATTTCAAGGAAGCGGCTACCTTCAACGTACGACTGGCCAGGTACAGATCCAATCGTAGCGCAAACTTTGTTGTCAATCGAGACATTCTCGTAGCCGGGCCCTTGGGGAACGATGTTTGAGCACTCTCCTTTGAGAGTGCGGAACTCATTGGACATGATGGCTTCGAAACCGTATTTCATGGGCTAGTTCAATATTAGAACGTAATCGCGGCGCGAGACACCATTCAACTCACATTGACATATGTTAGCCATCTCAACGCCCCGATCATTGAGGGTTTGGGAATAGTGAATCCTAAAGAGAATGTCAGAAGGGAATTGCAGGTTTCAAGGAGCAGAAATACCTGTGTAGATCGCAAGGATCAAGACGCAGACACCTGCGAAAGTCTGAGCGGTTGCTTCAGATGCAAAGGCAGCGGCGATAGCCCGGAACCAGCCTTTCATCGTCAGGGAGCAGACGAAAATGAAGAGAAGGAAAATGCTGAAGGACGGGTTAGAGGGTATCGACCGATTTAATTGAGATACTCACAAATATTGTTCCTGAAGGAGTATGGTCAGCGAATATGAGCACTATGGGCAAGCGTGAAAACGTACCGCTGATCTCTGAAGGCCGACCATAAAGTAGATAATGATAGTGAAAACGATGACCGAAACGAGAGTAATAGGGATGTCAACCAGAGTAAGGGCAGCGGATTCAACGAAAGGTTGGTAGAATGCCGCCTTCTCGTGCCTCGAGATGATCGGCCGTTGAGAGTAAAGTGCCGGAATTTCAGCCATTGCTGAGAGCGCCGAGAAGAGAAGAGCGCTAGGAAGATGTCAGCGATGTGACTCCACATAAAACACAATAACTTACAAGAAAAGAACACCTCCTCGTGAAAAGAAAGCGCCAGTGGTTTTTGGCGAATTCAAGAACACGCTGCCCATAATAAGACCCTGGAAAACGAATGAACTGAACGAAGATGTCAATACACTTCACATGGGGGATATGGGAACTTACAATAGGTTGATACCAGTTGCGAGCATATTTCCTCTGATGATCTGGACTCTCCGTCTCATGACACCCTTCACCTGCTGCGCGATATTAAGGAGAAATGGTCTTCAAAACAAAATTTTCGTCAGCAGAAGTTTCAAAGATAGAGTAGAGAACATACCCAGATTTATGGCTACGCTTGGCGAATTCAGCATGAGCACTCTCGATGTACGCAGCCTTCTTCTCATCATGCCCAACATGCTCTCGTTCATATTCGTCCATTTCCTCACGGTTCCGCTTGCACAATTCGGAATTTCTGAAATATTGAGCAAATTCGTCAGCAGTGCGAGGCTGTCCTGTGAATCCAGCGCGAGGGATCCGAGCGTTAGGGTCGGTAACAGCTACGAGGAAGTCGGCAGTCGTTTGGCGATTGGCTGGTTCGTAGCCCATATCCAAGAAGTACTGTTTCGCTTCGTCGGCCTGCCCAAAGTACACCATTCTGCCTTCATATATGACGCAGACCTTGTCGAAGTGCTGATAAAGAGACTCTCCGGCTTGATAGATCGAGACGATGTTGGTCATCCCAAACACATCGGTGGAGATACGCAGGGCGCGAACGAATTCAACAGCAGTGCTCGCGTCGAGTCCACGAGTCGAACTTGAACAGAATTCAGAGGTGAGGTGATGAACAAAGACCACGAAACTCACTTGTC
>Ga0247742_10000412_pt1 | contig 35604 bp, 30 predicted proteins | sample UWRJL208509C2_FD_180944 | JGI IMG/M metagenome (GOLD analysis project Ga0247742, IMG submission 180944) | Plant litter microbial communities from Arlington Agricultural Research Station in Wisconsin, United States - UWRJ-L208-509C-2 | ecosystem: Environmental > Terrestrial > Plant litter >...
GCTCCCACTCGACTGCGCCACACCCGGAAAGGCACCAAAAGGTGCCTTTTTGCGTATCCGGTAACGACGAACACGCATTGCCCGGTGTCGCTTCATACAATCGTTCTGATAACCTGCGTCTATCGATTACTGTTGGTCCGCCTGGCCCGCAACTTCATGGACGCTTGCTAATGACCCTCACAGAATTACGCTACATCGTTACCCTCGCCCAAGAGCAGCATTTCGGCCATGCGGCCGAGCGTTGCCACGTCAGTCAACCGACGCTTTCGGTGGGCGTGAAAAAGCTTGAAGACGAACTCGGTGTACTGATTTTCGAGCGCAGCAAAAGTGCCGTGCGCCTGACTCCGGTCGGCGAAGGCATCGTGGCTCAGGCGCAGAAAGTCCTGGAGCAAGCGCAAGGCATCCGCGAACTGGCCCAGGCTGGCAAGAACCAACTGACCGCTCCGTTGAAAGTCGGCGCGATCTACACGGTTGGCCCTTATCTGTTCCCGCACCTGATTCCGCAACTGCACCGGGTCGCCCCGCAGATGCCGTTGTACATCGAAGAAAACTTCACCCACGTGCTGCGCGACAAACTGCGCAACGGCGAGCTCGACGCGATCATCATCGCCCTGCCATTCAACGAAGCCGACGTGCTGACCTTGCCGCTGTACGACGAGCCGTTCTACGTCCTGATGCCGGCCCAGCACCCCTGGACGAAAAAAGAATCCATCGACGCCGGCCTGCTCAACGACAAGAGCCTGCTGCTGCTCGGCGAAGGCCATTGCTTCCGCGACCAGGTCCTCGAAGCCTGCCCGACCCTGACCAAGGGCAACGACGGCGCCAAGCACACCACGGTGGAATCCAGCTCCCTGGAAACCATCCGCCATATGGTCGCCTCCGGCCTGGGCATTTCGATCCTGCCGCTGTCGGCGGTGGACAGCCATCACTACGCCCCCGGCGTGATTGCCGTGCGTCCGCTGACGCCGCCGGTGCCGTTCCGCACCGTGGCCATCGCCTGGCGCGCCAGCTTCCCACGGCCGAAAGCCATCGAAATCCTCGCCGACTCGATTCGCCTGTGCTCGGTGGCCAAGCCAGCCGCACCGGTCGTCGCCGGTTAAGCTGCGCTCATGACGGAGCTGTCGCAGGTCTCGGTCACCGCGCTCAAGGGTGTCGGTGAAGCCATGGCCGAGAAGTTGGCCAAGGTCGGCCTGGAAAACCTCCAGGACGTGCTGTTTCACCTGCCCCTGCGTTATCAGGATCGTACCCGCGTGGTGCCCATCGGCCACTTGCGCCCCGGCCAGGACGCGGTGATCGAAGGCACCGTCAGCGGCGCCGACGTGGTCATGGGTCGCCGGCGCAGCCTGGTGGTGCGCCTGCAAGACGGCACCGGTGGCCTGAGCCTGCGCTTCTATCACTTCAGCAACGCGCAGAAAGAAGGCCTGAAACGCGGCACGCGGATTCGCTGTTACGGCGAGGCGCGGCCCGGTGCTTCCGGGCTGGAGATCTATCACCCGGAGTACCGCGCCATCACCGGCGACGAGCCACCGCCCGTGGACGAAACCCTGACCCCGGTCTACCCGCTCACCGAAGGCCTGACCCAACAACGCTTGCGCCAGCTGTGCATGCAGACCCTGACCCTGCTCGGCCCCAGCAGCCTGCCCGACTGGCTGCCGACAGAGCTGGCGCGGGACTATCAACTCGCCCCGCTGGCCGATGCGATCCGCTACCTGCATCACCCACCCGCCGACGCCGATGTCGATGAACTGGCCCTCGGGCACCACTGGGCGCAACATCGCCTGGCCTTCGAAGAGCTGCTGACACATCAGCTGTCGCAACAACGGCTGCGCGAAAGCATGCGCTCGCTGCGCGCCCCGGCGATGCCGAAAGCCACCCGATTACCGGCCAAATACCTGGCCAACCTCGGCTTCGCGCCGACCGGCGCCCAGCAACGAGTCGGCAACGAAATCGCCTACGACCTCAGCCAGCCTGAACCCATGTTGCGGCTGATCCAGGGTGACGTCGGCGCCGGGAAAACCGTGGTCGCCGCCCTCGCCGCGCTGCAAGCGCTGGAGGCTGGGTATCAAGTGGCGCTGATGGCGCCCACCGAGATTCTGGCCGAGCAGCACTTCATCACCTTCAAACGCTGGCTCGAACCGCTGGGCATCGACGTAGCGTGGCTGGCGGGCAAGCTCAAGGGCAAGAACCGTGTCGCCGCGCTGGAGCAGATTGCCAGCGGCACGCCCATGGTGGTCGGCACCCACGCGCTGTTCCAGGACGAAGTGCAATTCAAGAACCTCGCGCTGGTGATCATCGACGAACAGCACCGCTTCGGTGTGCAGCAGCGTCTGGCATTGCGGCAGAAAGGCGTCGGCGGACGGATGTGTCCGCATCAATTGATCATGACCGCCACGCCGATTCCACGGACCCTGGCCATGAGCGCCTACGCCGACCTCGACACCTCGATCCTCGACGAACTGCCTCCCGGACGAACTCCGGTCAACACCGTGTTGGTCACCGATACCCGGCGCGTCGAAGTCATCGAGCGGGTGCGCGGCGCCTGTGCCGAAGGACGCCAGGCCTATTGGGTGTGCACGCTGATTGAAGAGTCCGAAGAACTGACCTGCCAGGCCGCCGAGACCACCTTCGAAGACCTCACCGCCGCCCTCGGCGAGCTGAAGGTCGGGCTGATCCATGGCCGAATGAAGCCGGTAGAAAAAGCCGCAGTGATGGCCGAGTTCAAGGCTGGCAATCTGCAATTGCTGGTGGCGACCACGGTGATCGAAGTCGGCGTCGACGTGCCTAACGCGAGCCTGATGATTATCGAAAACCCTGAACGCCTAGGCTTGGCGCAACTGCACCAGTTGCGCGGACGCGTCGGTCGGGGCAGTGCTGCCAGCCATTGCGTGCTGCTTTATCATCCACCGCTGTCGCAGATTGGCCGCCAGCGCCTGGGCATCATGCGTGAAACCAACGACGGTTTTGTCATCGCCGAGAAAGACCTGGAGCTGCGCGGCCCCGGTGAAATGCTCGGCACGCGCCAGACCGGCCTGCTGCAATTCAAAGTCGCCGACCTGATGCGCGACGCCGACTTGCTGCCCGCCGTGCGCGACGCCGCACAAGCCTTGCTGGAACGCTGGCCCGACCACGTCAGCCCGTTGCTTGACCGCTGGTTGCGCCATGGCCAGCAATACGGCCAAGTGTGAGCAGCGTCTCAGTTTCTAGGCGATAGCGACTCGCAAGCTGGTTATACTCCTGCAATTGTTTCAAAAACGGATACAGACCATGACAGAAGCTGCCCTCGCACCCGCCACCCCGCACGCTCCGTCGGTTATTCGGCTGCTGCTGGGCAAGCTCGGCATCGGCTACACGGAAGTGCTCGACCACCCGGGCCTCAGCGCCGATCGCCGGGTGCAAGCGGTGCTGCTCGACGATGCCGTGGGCGCGCTGATGGTGCTGTTCCCGCAGAGCCAGTTGCTCGACCTCAACCGCCTCGCCGAACTCACCGGCCGCCGCCTCACCGCGGTACCGAATGACCGTCTCGAAAAGATGCTCGGCAAACACAGCCTGAGCCTGCTGCCCGGCCTGCCCGCGGTGGTTTCGGCGCCGTGCCTGTATGAAGAAAACCTGCTGAAAGTGCCGACGCTGTTGGTCAACTCCGGCGAAGCGGGTGTGTTGCTGGAAGTCACCAGCGAAGATTTCAAGACCATGCTGACAAAGGCCAGCGCCGCCAATTTCGGCGAACCCCTGAGCCGCATTCGCCCGAACCTCGACCGCCCCGACGATGACCGCCAGGAAATCACCCAAGCGGTCCAGGCGTTCACCGCGCGTCGCATCCAGCAACGCCTGGAAGCTACCATCGAAATCCCGCCGCTGGCCGAGACTGCGCAGAAAATCATCAAGCTGCGGGTCGACCCCAACGCCACCATCGACGACATCACCGGCGTCGTCGAAACCGACCCGGCCCTGGCCGCCCAAGTGGTGAGCTGGGCCGCCTCGCCGTACTACGCGTCGCCGGGCAAGATTCGTTCAGTGGAAGACGCCATCGTCCGCGTGCTCGGTTTCGATCTGGTGATCAACCTGGCGCTGGGCCTGGCCCTCGGCAAGACCCTGAGCCTGCCTAAAGATCACCCGCAACACACAACGCCGTACTGGCAGCAATCGATCTACACCGCTGCCGTGATCGAAGGCCTGACCCGCGCCATGCCCCGCGCCCAGCGCCCGGAAGCCGGCCTCACTTACCTGGCCGGCCTGCTGCACAACTTCGGCTACCTGTTGCTGGCCCACGTGTTCCCGCCGCACTTTTCCCTGATCTGCCGGCACCTGGAGGTCAACCCGCACCTGTGCCACAGCTACGTCGAGCAACACCTGCTGGGCATCAGCCGTGAACAGATTGGCTCGTGGCTGATGCGCTTCTGGGACATGCCCGAAGAACTCGCCACCGCCCTGCGCTTCCAGCACGACCCGCACTACGACGGCGCCTACGCCGAGTACCCGAACCTGGTGTGCCTGGCTGTGCGCCTGCTGCGCGCCCGCGGCATCGGCTCCGGTCCCGACGAGGACATCCCGGACGACCTGCTGGAACGCGTCGGCCTGAGCCGCGACAAGGCCAACGACGTCGTCAGCAAAGTGTTAGAGGCTGAAGTGCTACTGCGGGAACTGGCTTCGCAATTCAGCCAGGCCTAAAAGCATCGCGGGCAAGCCCGCTCCCACAGAATCACCTAAACTCTGTGGGAGCAAGCGCTTGCAGTGAGGGGGTCTGTGGTGAGGGAGCTCGCTCCCGCTGGCCTGCGCAGCAGGCCCACTATCAGCTAGACGTCCTACTTCAAGCCTTAGGCTTGGCCTTCCTCGGCTTCAAATACTTGGTCAACCCCTGGAACCAGATCACCAGCGTCGGGTTGCCCTTGATCTGGATCGACTTGTCCTGAATCCCCGTCATAAACGCCAACTGCTTGTTCTTCGCCTGCATCGTCGCAAAACCATACGCCGCATCCTTGAAGGCAATCGCAAACGCCGGTTCGGGGTAGACACCCGCCTGACTGGTAATACGCTGATCCTTCACCCGAAAATGCCGCGCTACCTTGCCGTCCAGGGTCTGTAGCTGAAAAACCAACTCCTTGTCACCCAACTGCTGCTGGAACGCAGGATTGGTCCGACTCGCCTTGCCCATCAATAAACCCAGCATCCACAACAGAAAACGAAATTTCATGCGCACAGCCCCAATGGAAAAATGAACGGCGGGGGCAGTGTAGCGACTTGCCTTGAGAACGCCACCATTGCGGCGCGTTGCAGGAAGATGAAATGCTTTTCTTGCATGATGACTGCCAAGTCACGCTTTACAGGTGATGCCTCAAACGTTGTAGCCAGGACGAGGGGTTTTTCAGGGCGGCGAGCAATTGCGCGGCACTGAGGATGCGCGCCTCCGGGTCGAATGAAAGGGCCGCACGCAACGCTGGCCAGCAGCGGCGTGGCAACTGGCGCGGCGCATGCAGTTCGCGCTCGAGTTGGCCATCCCGGGCCTGGGTCGACGGCAAGCGCCGGAACGGATGTTTGCCCCCGGCCAGCTCGTAAATCACACAGGCCACGGCGAACACATCGGCGCGGGCCGAAAGTGGCGCGCCTTCCAGCAACTCCGGGGCGGCGTAGCCCGGTGTCCAGGCATTGAAACGCTCGCGACTCAGGCGCGGCAGACCGGGCAAGAGGCCGCCCTCGGCCTGGCCCAGACCGAAGTCGAACAGGCGCACCCCGTCTTCGCTGAGCATGACGTTGCTTGGTTTCAAGTCGCCGTGCAGCACGCCTCGACCGTGGGCGTACGCCAAGGCGTTAAGCAGCGGCAAGGCGATGTCCCGCAGTTCGTGCCATGGCAAGCCCAAGGGCCGCTCGCACAGCAGTTTGTCCAGGGTCAGCCCACGCATGAGTTCCATGGTGATGAAGGCGCGCTGGCAAGCGGTGTCCACTTCGAAACTGTGCAAACGCAACACGTTGTCGTGGCGCAGGTGCCGGGTCAGGGCGAACTCGCTGTAGAGCAAGGCGCTGGCGTCCGGTGACTCGGCAAATGCTTCGCTGAGCAGCTTCAGCGCGATGTAAGGCTCGGGATCGCCGAACTGTTCGTGCAGCAAGTCGCGGGCGCGGTAGACCGTCCCCATGCCGCCGGCCCCCAGCAGGCGCTCGATGCGGTAGCGCCCGGCAAGCACCTGCGGCGTTTCGCCGACACTGGACTTGATCGGCGCTGGCGCGTCCTCACGCGGCTTTCCACTCAGCGGTGGGGCAAAGGCAAAGTAAGTCAGGTGACTGACGGGCTTGTCGATCACGAGGAGGTCGTCGAGCGGCGGCATGAGTGGGGTCATTGGCGAATCACCACGGCCGTCAGGTTGTCCCGCGCCGCCCCCCGCAGCGCACTGTCGAACAGGCGCTCCAGGGCGACGTCCGGCGCGGCCAGGCTCAAGGCGTTGCCGAGGGCGTCGCTGCTCAAGCCTTGGTGCAGGCCATCGCTGCACAGCAAGAACGCATCCCCGGGATCGACTTCCAGTTCCAGCACGTCGAGGGTCAGTTGTTCGCTGGCACCGACCGCCCGGGTCAAGGCGTGCGCCGCCGGATGGGCCTGGGCGTCTTCACGACTCATCTGCTGCTCGTCCATCAACTGCTGTTGCAGCGAATGGTCCTTGGACAACTGATACAGCCGCTGCCCCCGCCACAAGTAGCAACGACTGTCGCCGGCCCAGATGCACGCCGCGCGGCGGCCCTCCAGCAGCAGCGCCACCACGGTGCTGCCGATGATGCTGTCGCTGCGCCCGGCGCTGACGGTCAGCTCCTGGCCCAAGCGGCGGTTAATCCAGTGCAGGCACTGGCGTACAGCGTTGACACGTTCATCGAAGTCATCCTGCGCCGGCAGTTCCGCCAGGCTGGCGACGATCAACTGGCTGGCGACGTCGCCGCCCTGATGACCGCCCATGCCGTCCGCGACCACCCACAGCCCCTGCTGTGGACAGTCGAGAAAAGCGTCCTCGTTGCGCGCCCGCACCTTACCCGGATCGGTGCGCGCCGCGCTGCGCCAGGGGCTGGTGACCCGCATCAGAGCTGCACCGGCATACGGAAGGTGCGCAGCACGCCGAGGTCGAACGGGTTTGGTGTGCGCTGGCTGGTCAGCAGGTAATTGGCGCGCAGGCCGCCGACATCGGCCTTGAGCACCATGACGTCACGCCCCTTCAGGTACTCGGTCTGCATCAGGTCCAACAGACGGAACAGCGACCAAGGCCCAGTATTCTTCTCAATGCCAATCGGTCGCCCGACCATTTTGTCCATCACCAAGCTGGTGCGACCGTCTTCGGCGTCGGCTGGCCACTGGAAGGACACCGGCACGATCGGGCCGTGGCGGTATTCAATGCTCTTGTCGCCAAACTTGAACTCGGAACGGCTCACCGCCGGATCGAGGGTGTAGGGCTCAAGCTTGAAGTGCACCTGCGGCTCCGCCGGGTTGGCCGAGAAGAAGCTTTGGCGGATCACTTGTGCGGCGGTCATCTGGTCGAGGTAGGCCTTGGAGATCGGCAGGCTGTGACCGTCGATGCTGCGCAGGCGATAAGTGCCGGGATCGCCGCTGACGAAGGGACGCATGTAGCTATCGAAGAAACGATCGGCAATACCCTGGGACTTGAAGAACTCACGGAAATCGCTGATTGCTACATCGCTGGTGCTGCTGGCGCTGAACGGATAGCGCTTGTTGATCGCCTTGCCATAGAAGCTGTACAGCTCGCTCTGGTAACGCTGGTTGAGGTAGCGGTACGAGTCGTTGAGCACCAGGCGCCAGGCGTCTTCGGCCAAGACGCTGAACCACACGCTGACCGGACGCGGCAGACGCGCCGAGGTATTGCGCAAGGTGCTCAAGGCATCGCGCTGGCCGCTCATGCGAGCCTTGGCCATGTCGAACGCGGCCTGCTCCGGCGTACTGGCGCGGGCCAGGCTGGAGAGTTGCAGTTGCAGTTCGTTGAGCGCTTGCAACGCCGGTGTCAGGTCGGCGGCCGGGCCGTTGTTGTCATCGAGCAGATGGTGCAGCGGTTCGAAACGCCGTTGCAGGGATTTCTTCGCGGTATCGGGCAGGTTCTTCGCCATGTCCGAGGCTTTGTCTGCCGCAGCGACCGCGAGCTTGCCGAGTTTGCCGCCCTTCTGCGCCAGATTGCCGGCGACATCCGCCGCCTCATCGAGGTTGTCGGCGATCACCGGGAAGCGCGTGTTCTCGCGCACTTCCATCAACAGTTGCAGCACGGGGGAGTTGGCCGACGTCAGGCCCGCCAGTTGCTCGGCGCCTTCGCCGGCAGTGTTGATCGGTTGCAGGGCGACTTGGCCCACCGCCTCGCTCCAGACATTGGCGTAGTCGCGGAAGTACAGTTGCTCCAGCTCGACCATCAAGCGCCGCAAGTCCATGCCGCTGATGCCCGAACTTTCGCCCAGCACCCAGTTATCGCGTAGCAAATCAGTGACCAGCGCAGTGCCCTGCACCGAGAAATACTGTTGATAACCCTGCTGGGTGTAGAAACCCGGAATCACATAATCGGTGCCGACAAACAGCGCACCTTGCGGGCCCAGGTGTTGGCTCAAACGGTATTCCGGCAAGTCTCGCGCCTGCTCCCGGAGCATGCGATAGACGACGTTGGCCAAGGACTCGCTGCGCAATACCTGACGCGCCTGGGCCACCAGTTGATCGTTGAGCGGATAGATAAACGGCTGCTTCAGCAAGCGCTCGAAATGGGTGTTCAAACCGTTCTGCACCGCGGTATTACCGGCATAGCGCTGAGACCAGTCCGATGCGACCCAATCCTTGAGCCACGTGGCGTCGCGCCGGTCCTTCATGTTCAGCATCAAGTACGCCCGCAAGCTGTTGAGCAAACGCTCGCGGTCATGCATGTGGGTGCGGATCTGCCCTTCGAGCAGGGTCGCCACCCGAGGCAACAACTGCGTTTCAAGCTCACGCTCGTAGGCATTCTTGACCAAAGGATTGATCGCCTGCCCTTGATACAGGCCCACCCGTTGGTGGTACGCGACGTCACTTTTTTCCGGGAACACCTGGGTCGCGGCGTAGCTGGTGTCGAGGGTTTTCAGCGCCGCCATGGCGTCATCGCGACTGCTCAGGGCAGTGCGTTGCTGGGTCCAGGTCTGGGCCAGGGCGCGCAGGTTTTCCAGGCGCTCGTAGTTGGCGGAGAAGCCGCCGGCCCATGACAGGCCGAACAGGCTCAGCGCCGCCAACGCCCCCACGTACAGGGCGCGTTGGCCCCAATGGATGCGGTTGCGCTCACGCTTGTCCAAACCGGCCAGGTCGGCCTCCGGGAAAATCACCCGGCTGAGCACGTGGTGGATAAATCGCGAACGCCCGCCGCGCAAGGTCGGCAGCAGCCCGCTTTGCATGCCCACGTTGGCGCCAATCTTGGCAGCGGTCTCGTCCATTTTTTCGGTCAGGTGCGGGGCGCTGGTCAGGTAAAAACCACGCAACTGGCTGCCGCGCTGGTAGCGGTTGCCGGTGAAGGCGACGTCGACGAACAGGCACAAGCGCTCGCCGATCAGTCCCAGTTGGTGCGGAAAATCGAGGATACGGCCACGGCGTTGGGTGTCGCGCTCCTGGTGCATGCGCATGATCACTTGGCTGTAGAGACGTCGCAGCAACGCTTCGAACTCGCCGCGCAGCACGGTCACGTCACTGCCGCGCTGGTCCTCGCGGAAACTGGCGCCGAACACTTGCTCGCTTTCTTCGCGGGTCAGTTGATCGAAGAACTCGCCGAAACCGGGCAACTCGTCAGTCTTGCTCAGCACCAGGTAGATCGGCACGTCGACATGCAGTGCCTGATGGATTTCTTGCAGGCGCTCGCGTACTTGGTCCGCCAGAAGCTTGAGGGTTTTCTCGTCTTGAGACAGTAAGGTCATCGCCGGAATGGTCACCAGCACGCCGTTCAATGGGCGGTTGCGGCGACGTTTGCGCAGCAGGTCGAGCAAGGTGCCCCAGGCGCTTTCGTCGACGGCCTTGCCCGGATGAGTCAGGTAGCGCCCCGCCGTGTCGATCAGCACCCCGTGATCGGCGAAATACCAGTCGCAATAGCGGGTGCCGTCGGTGTCGCGGGTCAGCTTGCGCTCGATCTTGTTGATCGGAAACTCAAGCCCAGAGAAATCCAGCAGGCTGGTCTTGCCGCTGGCTTGCGGGCCGATCAGCAAATACCACGGCAAGTCATCGCGCCAACGCTCGCTACGGCCGCGGTACAGGCTCGAGGTCTTGAGGGTTTTCAGCGCGTCTTTGAAGCGTGCTTTCAATACCTTATGTTCTTCCTCGATCTGTTCATCGCGACGGATCCGGTCCTGGCCGGCCTCGGTGGTTTCGATGGCTTTCTTGCGCACCCCGGCGCGCCAACTGACGAACACCATGCTCAGGCCCCAGGCCAGGAACAGCGCACTGATGGTCAGCAGGCGCGAGGTCGAGCCTTCCCAGAATTTGTAATCGTCGACCGCCAGCAGCGGCCCGACGAACCACACCAGCAGGGCCACGAACAGCACCAGCAGCAAGGTCCAGACCCAGGTCTTGCGCAGGAATGCGCCGACTTTCTTCAACAACTTTTTCATCACACGTCCCTGTTTTACCGCTGCGACGGCGGCTGCACCGCCGCCGGATCAAGCTGCTGATAAGGTTGCAGCACGATGTCGCGCTGCTCGCCGAGCACCCAGGCAAAACCCGAATACATCACCACCAGGCAGACCAACGTGAACAGCAGCACCATCCACGCCGGCACGATGCGCACCAGGTTGCGGCGCTGCTCGTTCAAGCCTTGCCAATGCGGCGACAGCTCCCGGGGCACGTCGCCGCGCATGTGACGAATCTGCCGGTACAAACCATCGCGGATGCCTTCGAGTTCGAGCATGCCCCGTGCCTGAACCCGGTACTTGCCTTCGAAACCGAGGGACAGGCACAAGTACATCAACTCCAGCAGCGGCAGATTCTTGACCGGGTCTTTTGACAGAAGCTCAAGCAACTTGAAGAATTTCTCGCCGCCGAAGGTCTCGTTGTGGAAGCTGCTCAGCAGGCTCATCTGCGACCACTCGCTTTCGTTGCCCCAAGAGGTGGTGACCACGGCCTCATCGACCACAGTGCACAGCACGTAACGCGCAGTGGTGATCAGGCTGCTTTCGGCGCCGTTCTGCGACGCTCGCGCATTGAACAGTTGCAGCTCCTCGGTCAAACGCCCATTGAGTGCGCGCAGGTTTTCGAGTTGGCCGCTGTGCTTGAGCCGCACCACTTCCGACAGCAGGCCGGAGGCGGCGGCGACGAGGCTGTTGAGGCTGATGTTGAACGCTTCCGCCGGGCCCAGGCGCGCGGCGTAAATCATCCGTTGTTCCAGCTCCTCGATGCGCGGCGGCGCGGCGAAGTCGGTCAGCGGACTCTGCGCCGGATCATGACCCTGGTGGTGAACCAGGACCGTTTTATCGTCCTGTGGGTATTGCTTGTCCTTTGTCATGTCGGTCAGTTCCTGATGGCCCAGAATTTCAGTTCAAGCTCGGCAAGTTCGCCAGACACGTGGAACGCGAAACCGCCGGACTTCTCCAGTTGCGCCAGGTCTTCGGCACTGAGTTCGAGGATGAAATAGGTTTTGTTGGAGTGGAATGCGATCTGCCGTGGCGCCACCGGCAAGGGCCTGACCTTGATACCCGGCAAGTGCAGGTTGACCAGATCCCGGATGTGCTCCACCGGTCCGATCTTGAGGTGCAATGGCAAGCGATGGCGCAGTTCTTCGGGATCGCAGTTGGCGCTGGCGGCGAGGACAAACGAGGCCGAACCCAGCAGTTTGTGGTCGAGCAGCGGCGCGACGGTGATCCCGTACTGGCGCGCTTGCAGGCTCAATTCGATGGCGTGTTGCTCCAGCACCATCGACAGCACCTGACGGATCGTTTCCATCAGTTTGCGAAAGCTCGCGCCCTGGTCGCTGTGCTGGTAGCGGCTTTCCAGACGTGGACGTTTGTGCTCGCTGGAGAAGGTCGCCAACTCGCCGAGCAGGGTCAGCAGCGTGCGATACAACGCTTCCGGATGTACCTGTTCCATGCCGAGGTAGTGACGCAGCAGCAACTCGGTGCGGTTGATCAGTTGCAACATCATGAAGTCGCCGACTTCCGCACCGCCGACCTTGCCGTTGGAGCGAATCCGCTCGGCGATGGTGTCGCCCCGGTGGCCGAGCATGCTGATGACTTCTTTGAGGCACGACAGCAAGTAGCTGGACGAATGCGCCTGGAGGAAGGTCGGCACGAAATCGGGATTGAGGCTGATCACCCCGTCGGGCGTGGTGTCGAGCACTTCGCAGATCTTCAACTTCACGTAGGCCTGATCGCTTTGCTGCTCACCGAGCATCAATTTGAAGTCCGGGCGCGCGCAGCTGACCTGGCTCGCGGAATCGTCGCCGGCGTTGGAGTCGGCGACTTCCGCGTCATAGGCGGTAAACCGCGCCAGCACGTCCGATTGCTCGGGACGGCGGGACTCGATGTGGTTACCGGTGACCAGCGGCAGCGTCAGGTAGATCGGCGTGTTGCAAGTGTTCGGCGGCACGTCCAGGGCCAACGGCTCGGTGTTGCCACCCAATTCGAACAGACTGCCGTCGGGCAAGATGCCCGCGGCCTGGCTGATCACCAACTTGCCCATGTTGAGGTACTGCAAGTCGACGTCCAGGTTGAGAAAGCCCCAGGTGTAACTGCCCAGCAACTGGGTGCGGGTTTTCATCTGGTGGTCGTAGTAGCGATCGTTATGCTGGAAGTGCTGCGGGCGCAGCAGCATGCCTTCCTGCCAAATGACTTTATGGGCATTCATGGTCAGTCATCCGCCTTGGCGCGTGCTTCGTGGGAGGGGCGAATGCCGGCCTGATCCAGGGTCAAGTCCGCATCCGTGGCGGCCACTGGGGTCAGCGGCACGGTGTAGCGCCATTTGGTTTCCGGCAGGTCACGGTAAGCGGCCAGCACGCCGACGTAGCGACTGCCCTCTTCGACGCTGAGCTTGAGCTGCACGGTTTCACCGGGGCGCAATTCCAGCTCCTCGCTGGTCACCAGGTCCGGGGCCAGGGATTCCTTGGCGCGCTCGTAGAGGCTGAAGAAATCGGCGTTTTCAAAGGCCACCGGGTGCTTCAGCTCCAGCAGGCGCACGACGATTGGCGAGGGCCGGCCATTGAGGTCCGGGTTGAGCTGATCGCTGGCGGTCAACGTGAGGTTGAGCTTGGTCACTGTGGAATACGGCGACAGCGACGAGCAGCCGGCCAGCAACACCAGGCTGGCGAGCGCTGTCAGCGTCTTGAGTAACAGGGTCGAGCAGCGAGCCATGCGGTTCATCCTTGAGGGTCGGTGTACAGGGTGGAAATCAAGCGGATTTGCTCTTCGTAGGCTTGGGCAAAATCCCGGGCCAGCAGGCGTTCGCTCCAGTCATCGTCCTGGCACAAGGCCTGGTGATATCGCCCATAGGCGCGCCAGCGGCTGCCGGAGGTGGCCAGCAGCGGTCGGTTGTCGCGCTCGAAACGCAGGGTCAGTTGTTGCGGCGAGAAGTGCTCCAGGGAGCCGCGCACGGCAGCGCGGCTGGCGCTGAGCAGGGCCACCTGGTGCGCCTGCAAATCGCGGAAGACCCGGGAGATCGCTTGCTCGGCCGACAACTGCCCGGGCTTGTTGCCCTGCAACAGAATCCCCATGGCTTCACCGGCGTCGACGGCGAATTTCAACGGGTTCATGTTGGCGCCCTGGACCGTGGTCTGGGCCAGGCGCAGTTCGTTTTTCAGTTCACTGCGGGTCCGCAGGCTCTGTTGCAACCCGTCGACGCTTTGGTTGAGCAAACGCGCGGCATTCAACGCCAGGGCTTCCCGGGCGTCGTGGTCGAGGCCTTTGAGGTCGACACCGAGGGCGGTGCCGAAGTGATCCCAGAAGCTTTCGCTCTGACGCTCTGCCGGTGGCGCGATGGGTGCCGGCGGCGCTGGCACCGGGGCGTCGATCAGCTCCGGGACAATCAGGCTTTCCATGTCGACGCGCGCGTAGTCGGCCTGCTGTTTCGGCTCTTGGCGCGGCGCGCTGAGGGCGGCCAACTCATCGAGTGCCGAGTGCACCCGCTCTTGCTGGTCGAGGATGTAGAGAGGATCGAGGTCAAGGAAGGCATCGTCCGGAATAACAATGCCCGCAGCAACAGGACGGCCGACTTCAATGTCGAAGTCGGCCGGATCGCGGACCAGCCGTGCACGGATCTCGACACTACCCAGCTTGTACGCGCTGCCGTGTTCGATGCGCTGCGGTTCGCCCTTGGGCAAAACCGCACCGCTGGTGCTGTCCTGGGTACCGTTTCTGCTGATATCGGTCAGGAAAAACGAGCCGTCGCGGTAGCTGATCAACGCATGGTGATTAGACAGGTGCCGGTGGCGGTCCGAAAGGGTCCAGTCGCAATCCTTGCTCCGACCGATTACACCACCGGCCTGGTCGAAGGTTTTTTCGCACAGCTCCTTGGGCACGAATTCCTCGCTGTCGCGTATTTCGAAAACCAGTTCCATCTTGATGCTCCTTGCGGTCACTTGCCGCGATTGACCGCCTGCGGATCACCCAGTGGGCGATAGGTGTTGTCGTTGAATTTGTAATTGCCGCTGCAACCGCCGAGGCCGCTTAGAACGATCAGGGTCAGCAGAACGGCGTACCAGTGACGAACCGTCATCAGAGGGTCTCCAGAGATAAAAATGAGCTAGGCATCGAAGTCACCGACGTTGATGTTCAGGCGACCGAGGCGATACAGCAGCGTGCGTCGGGGCAGGCCGAGTTCGCGGGCGGCGAGGGTCTGGTTGCCGGCGTTCTTGCGCAGGCAGTTGAGCAGCAGCCGGCGCTCGACCCGTTCCAGTTGTTTGCGCAAGTTCAAGCCGTGGCTTTCTTCCAGCGTGACGTCGCTGCGCAGGGAAAAATGCTCGGCCAGCAACTCGCCGCCCTCGCACAGCAGAATCGCCCGCTCGACCAACGACTTGAGTTCGCGCACGTTGCCGGGGAAGGCGTAGCCGCACAGCTGATCCAGCGCCGCGTCGGACCAGTGCACCGCGTCGCGATTCAGGTAGGTGCAGGCCTTGTCGGCGAAGTGCCGGGCCAGGTCGAGGATGTCGCCCTCGCGCTGGCGCAACGGCGGCAGCTCGATCGGAAATTGCGCGAGTCGGTAATACAGGTCTTCGCGAAATTTGCCTTCGCTGACCAGCACCGACAGATCCCGGTGCGTGGCAGCGATGATGCGCACGTCGATCTTGTGGGTGTCGTTGGAGCCCAGCGGACGAATCTCGCCCTCCTGCAACACCCGCAACAATTTGGCTTGCAGGGACAGCGGCATGTCGCCGATTTCATCGAGCAACAAGGTGCCGCCGTCAGCCGCGTCGAACAGTCCGGCACGGTCGCGATCAGCGCCAGTGAAGGCACCTTTGCGGTAGCCGAACAGCTCGCTTTCCAACAGGTTCTCGGGAACCGCCGCGCAGTTCTGCACGATAAATGCCTGGGAGCGCCGGGGGCCGCAGTCGTGGATCGCCCGGGCGACCACTTCCTTGCCCGTGCCGGTTTCGCCCCGCAACAACACGGTGTAGGGGCTGTGCAGGACTTTGCCGATCAGCGAACAGGTCTGGCGCATCGCCGAACTCTTGCCGATCAAGCCGTAGCCACTGGCGCTCGGGGCGCTGAGCGCCGAAGGTTTCACATCCCCTGACGGACGCCGCAGCCGCTGCAGCAATTGCAGTTGGCCAAGGACGAAGGCGCCCAGTTGGCTGAGGGATTCGGCGAAGCCTTGCAGGTCGACGCGCTCGCGACTGGCGCACACCAGCAATCCTTCGACAGCGTTCTGGGCGTTCACCAGGGGCACGCACAGCAGCGATTGCCACGGCGTGGCCAAGGTCGGCAAAAACGGGGTTTCGTGCAGGCTGCCGCTCAGCTCGCCGAGGCACACCACGCGGTTCTGGCACAAGGCGAATTGCAGCAGTTGCTCGCCGTTGTAATCCGCCGGCAGGCTCGCCGCCTCCCGGGGTTGCAGGATGCCATTAAGGCATTCGGCGTTCATGCCCAGGCACGTGTGGGTAGCGTCGAGCAAGTACAACTGCGTCAGTTCGCAACCGCTGAGCGTCGACACCCCGCGCACGAAGGCACCCAGCAGCGCCGCACCGTCCGCCGCCCGCGACAGGCTGGAAAACTGCGCGAGCAGCGCTTCGGCGTAGGCCAGCGGTTGCGGCACTTGCGTGAACATCACCGTCACCTCAGGCGAACTCGCACATCACGCGGGCATCGCCGTCGAGCGTCGCATGCACGCGCTTGAGGTTTTCGCCGCTGGCCATGGCGTCGAGCAAGCGGTCAGCCACCAGCGGCAGCACGTGGAGGTCGAGCAAGTGATCGATCAGGCGCGCGCCGCTGTCGCTTTGGGTGCAGCGCTCGGCGAGGTGATCGACCAGGTGCTGGCAGTAACTGAAATCCAGTTGCCGGCGGTTGAGGCGTTCGCCCAGACGACCGAGTTTGATTTCGATCAGCTCGCGCAACACCGGCCCACCCACCGGGTAGTACGGCACCACGCGCATGCGCGCCAGCAAGGCCGGTTTGAAGTGATTGCTCAAGACCGGGCGAATGGTTTCCTCAAGCACGTCGGCGGTCGGCCGCACGCCGTTTTCGCACAGCCGGTTGATGTGCTCGCTGCCCAGGTTCGAGGTCATCAGGATCAGCGTGTTGCGAAAATCGATCTCGCGCCCTTCCCCATCGTTGGCCACGCCTTTATCGAAGATTTGGTAGAACAGGTTGAGCACGTCGGGATCAGCTTTTTCCACCTCGTCGAGCAGGACCACCGAGTAGGGTTTCTGCCGCACGGCTTCGGTGAGCATGCCGCCCTCGCCATAACCGACGTAGCCCGGCGGCGCGCCGATCAGGCGCGACACGGTGTGCTTCTCCTGGAATTCGGACATGTTGATGGTGGTGATGAAGCGATCACCGCCATACAGCAGGTCCGCCAGCACCAGCGCGGTTTCGGTCTTGCCGACGCCGCTCGGGCCGACCAGCAGGAACACGCCCACCGGCGCATCGACTTTGTTCAGCCCGGCGGCGGTGGCGCGCATCGAGCGATCCAATGCATGAATGGCTTGTTCCTGGCCACGGATGCGGGTGCGCAGGTCAGTGGCGAAACTCGCGACCTTGGCGTTGTGCTCACGGGCCAGTTGCGCCAGGGGCACGCCGGTCCAGGCGCTGATCACTTCGGCCACCAGACGCGGGCAGACTTCGAAGCTGACCAGGCGTTCTTTGACGTGCGCTTGCGTCAGCGTTTGGTGGGTTTCATTGAGCGCGGCTTCCAGCGACTCGACGCTTTGAGCGTCGTCGAGGATGACAGGGTTTTCTTCGGTCGCTCCGCCAGCCGTTTCGCGCGCCTTGGCCAGTTGCTGGCGCAATTCCAGCAACCGCCCTGCCAAAGCCTTTTGCTCGGCCCAACGGACTTCCAGCGTGGCGCACTCGTCCTCAGCGGCTTCGAGGCGACTTTCCAAGGCTTCCAGTGCTTCCTGATCGATCAGCAAACCGGCGTCAGCATCGCGCCGCAACGCCTGACGCTGGCGGCCACCTTCGGCCAACTCACCGCGCAACCGCTCCAGGCTTTCCGGCGCGGCGGCAAGGCTGATACGCACGCGGGCGCAGGCGGTGTCGAGCACGTCGACGGCTTTGTCCGGCAGTTGCCGACCGGCCAGGTAGCGCGCGGACAACTCCGCCGCCGCCACCACCGCGTCATCGCGCAGATAGATGCCGTGGCTCTTCTCGTAGACCTGGGCCAGGCCACGAAGAATGGTCACCGCCTCGCTGACGGTCGGTTCGTGCAATTGCACCGGTTGGAAGCGCCGGGCCAGGGCCGGGTCTTTTTCGAAGTATTTTTTGTACTCCGCCCACGTCGTGGCAGCGATGGTGCGCAGCTCGCCTCGGGCCAGCGCCGGTTTGAGCAGGTTGGCCGCGTCGGAGCCGCCGGCATTGCCACCGGCACCGATCAGGGTGTGGGCCTCGTCGATAAACAGGATGATCGGTTTCGGCGAGGCTTTGACTTCATCGATCACGCCTTTGAGACGACGCTCGAACTCGCCTTTGACGCTGGCACCGGCCTGCAACAGGCCCATGTCCAGGGACAGCAGCTCGACGCCTTTCAACACCTGCGGCACTTCACCGGCGGCAATCCGCGAGGCCAGGCCTTCGACGATGGCGGTTTTACCGACGCCCGCTTCACCCACCACAATCGGGTTGTTTTTCCGCCGTCGGGCCAAGATGTCGACCATCTGCCGAATCGCCCCATCGCGGCACAGCACTGGGTCGAGCTTGCCGTCCCGGGCCTGTTGCGTGAGGTTGTGGGTGAAGCGCTGCAACAGCGACTCGCCTGGCACAGCGGGTTTGCCAGTGGCCGCTTGTTCCTGCTGGGACAGGGCGAATTCTTTCAGCCGATCAATGTTCAACTTGGCCAGCAACGGCTGATAGCGACTGCCCGCGTAGCGCATCGGGTTACGCAACAGCGCGAGGATCAACGCGGCGGGCTCGACCTGGGTCTGGCCCAGTTCGAGGTTGGCCACCAGCAACGCGTCTTGCAGCCACTGCACCAGCTCTGGGGCGAACACCGGGTTGCGCGAGGCGCTGTGCTCGACCCGCGATTGCAGCGCGGCGCTCAGTTCACCGGCATCGACGTCGGCGTCGAGCAAGGCGCGTGCGAGCAAGCCTTGCGGGCGCTCCAGCAGGCCCAGCAAAAGGTCTTCGACGAGAATCTTGCTGCCGCCACGGGCCACGCAACGCTCGGCGGAGCGCTCGAGGTCGCGGCGGGTATCGGCGTCCAGCGCCTGTATCAGTTGTTGCAGGTCTACGTTAATCATGGCTCACGTCCTTAATGAATTTTGCTACCCAGGGTCACCACGCCGTCCGCATGTTCGCGGCCGAGCCAACTGGTCCACCCGAGGCGGCAGGCGTTCTGCTCGCCGATGCGCAGTTCGCGGATTTCTTCCTGGCGCAACACCAGGCGAATGTCGTAGTCAAGGGGGTCACGCAGGGTGAAACGCACCAGCGCGCACAACGGCTGGTAGCCGACACCGATGGGCAGGAATTCGTGGAACCGCTGCCAGTCGAGTTCGCGAATGTGGATGCGAAATTTGCCGCTGCGGTCGCGAACGTGCTCGCCCAACACCAGGTCTGCGCCGAGCAGGCTGTTGGCCCGGCCCAGTCGATTGCGTTGCTCGTCGAGAATGGCCACGCGGCGCTCGATGCACTGCTCGATGGTCAGCTCGGCGTGCTTGAAGTAGTAACGCAGTACCGCCTCGATCAACGCCGCCGAATGAGCCCGCAAACTGAGCAGGCCGAGGTAGGGCAACAGGCGTTTCCAGTTCAGCTCCTTGGCCTTACGGATGTCTTCGCCGCCGAGGCCGATCAGCGCGAACAGTTGCGCGGAAAACGGATCGAGGGCCCCGCTCTGGAAGCTGGCGCGATAGCGGTACTTGCGCCAGATCGGCAGCATCAACCGTTGCAGGCGATGGTGAAACAGGTCGAGGAAGTGCCGTGTCGGGTTGCCGTCTTCGCTGTCGCCCAGGGCCTGTTCACCGTAGAACGCTGGCAGCGGCGAGCCGGAACCGACCAGGCTGATCAGGTTGAAACGCAGGCGCGCGCGCACCAGGCCGTGCTCTTGGAAAAACTCTACGCGGTCGACGTCGCTGCCAGGAAATCCCAGGCTCGGGTTGGCCTGGAATTCCAGCTGGTCGTACAGGTCGTCTTCGCTCAGGTGCGGGTGCGCATCGCGCAGCCGGTCCACCACCAGCAGCACCGCCTGAAACAGCGAGTATTCGCGTATGCCTCGGGTCAGCCCGCTTAAAGCAAGGGCTGTAGACCCATGCGGGGTGTCCATTGGTACACCTCTCCCTGTGTGCTTTTTACGCGTAACTCGTGGTACGAATTGAGGCTGGCGTAGAGCGCGAAAAACTCGTTGAGAACCGAGGCGAAGACGAACAGGTCGCCCTCACCGATGTAGCCTTCCGGGTCGATGGTCAGTTCGGTGCGCAAGCCCCTTACCGGCAGGCCTTTGTGCAGTCGGTCGACGTGCTGGTGCTTGATCGACTTGAGCCCGCCCAACAGGCGCTTGCTGACGTTCGCCGCGTGCTGGTCGTAGTAGCGCGGCAGGTCGTACGTTTCGAGAATCACCTTGAGTGCGTTGACGTCCGCCAGCGACAGGTAGTTGAGCGACATGTTGCTGATCAGCTTCCACAGGAAGTCGCGGTTCAGCGGCGGCGCGAAGCTCGACGTGACCGGGGTGATATTGCGGAAATCGAGGAACTCCGGGGCGCCTTCGCAGGACTGGTTGATGTCGCCCACCTTGAGTTTGCGCGGCAGGTTCTGGTTGGTGCACATCAACTCGATCGACAGGGTTTCCTGGGCCTCGGTCTGGCGGATGTCGAAGCTCAAATAGGTGTCGAGGCCGTCGTGCAGCGAGGACGTGCGCTGGCGAATGCTGTAATGCGGACGGCTGTTGGGCACGTCGAAACTCGGGTCGTGCTCGAAGGACTCGAACGGCACGTAGTCCTGCGAGCCACGGCCATTTGGCTCCCAGCCCGTGACGCTTTCGACGGAAAACACGGCGCAGTTTTCCAGGCCGAGCTGCGCAGGCAACAGCAGGTACTCGTCCTGCTTACCATCGAGGCGAATCGGCAGTGCATCGTGCTTGAACAGGTTGACGATGGGCGTGCAATACAGCTTCACGTTGTCCCGGGTCGGGCGCAGGCGCTGGATGCCGCTTTTGCGAATATCGAAGCGCAATTCCAGGCCGCGAATCTGCTTGAGGGTGTCGTCCGGCAACGCGTTGAGCAGGTCCAGACCGTTGACATCGACGAACAGGAATTTGTCCTGGAAGGCGAAGTATTCCTGCAAGTAGCGGTAGCCACGGAAGGTGTTCAGCGGGTACGGAATCAGCGCTTCTTCTTCGGCAAAACCCACCGGCTGCACGCGGTCGCCGGGCATCTTGAACGCCATCGGTAAACCGCCGGCGCCGCTGATGGGATTGCCGGCGTCGTCTAGCGGGATCAGTTCGATGCTTTCCAGGTTGCGCAGCAGGCTCAGGTAGAGCATCTGGGTGATGTAGCGCTCGCCAACAAAATGCAGGCGCAAACGGCTCAGCTCCAACTCGCCGATATGACCGCTGGCGCTCATCTCCAGGCGCAGGCTCAGCACCGAGCCGTCGCCCTTCACCGAATAGGTCAACGCGGCCAGGTCCAGGGGCAAGACCTCAGTCCGGTAGCAGGTGCGAAACCGGCAACTCACGTCTTCGATCAGTTCGCTCTTTACCGACGCACCCCGCTCCACCACCCGCGCCGGGCCGGACTGCTTCGGCGGGTCGAACTGCAAGATGCTGAACGCGGGCAACGGCCGCATGTAGTTGGGCCACAGCAGCTGCATCAACGAGTGGGTCAGCTCCGGCAACTCGTCATCGAGCTTCTGTCGCAGGCGTCCGGTCAGGAACGCGAATCCCTCCAGCAACCGCTCCACGTCCGGATCCCGTCCGGCCTGGCCCAGGAAAGGCGCCAACGCCGGGCTACGCTCGGCGAATCGACGACCTAACTGGCGCAGCGCGGTGAGTTCGCTTTGGTAGTAGTGGTTAAAGGACACGGGGTACCTTCCTGGCAGACATACGAATCTCCTTAATTGACCTTCACTTGACCGCTGCCATCCAGGTGCGCGGCGAAGCTGACGTGACGCTTGAAACCTTCAACTTCGAGCAGGCCTTCGATCTGGAAGGACAGGCGCAGTTGATCGTTTTCTCGCGGCAGGGAAGTGACATGCACGTTGCTCAAGCGTGGCTCGTAGGCGGCGATGAACTGTTCGATCGCCTGACGGGCCTGACTCAGGGAGTCGTGCAGGCTCAGACGCATGTCATTGAGATCGGGTAGCCCATAGTCGGACAGCGTTTGCACGCTGCCCGCCCGGGTGCTGAGCATCTTAGCCAGATGGGCAGCCACCGAGGCCATCGCCGAGACCTCGCGGCTCCAGCCGGCGCGTTGGTCCGCTTCGCCACCGAGGCGTTCGAAAAGGCTGCCGTATCCAGTCATGAGTCGCTCCTTACTCTTTGTCCAGCTTGCCCACCAGCGACAGGGTGAAATCGGCGCCCATGTACTTGAAGTGCGGGCGCACGTTCAGGCTGACGCGGTACCAGCCCGGCTCGCCCTCGACATCGCTGACGACGATCTGCGCGGCGCGCAGCGGCCGACGGCCACGGACTTCAGCGCTCGGGTTTTCCTGGTCGGCCACGTACTGGCGGATCCACTTGTTGAGTTCCAGCTCAAGGTCGGTGCGCTCTTTCCACGAACCCAGCTGCTCGCGCTGCAGCACTTTCAAGTAATGAGCCAGGCGGTTGACGATCATCATGTACGGCAGTTGAGTGCCGAGCTTGTAGTTCAGCTCCGCGACCTTGCCTTCAGCGCTGATGCCGAACAACTTCGGCTTCTGCACCGAGCTGGCGGAGAAGAACGCGGCGTTGTCGGAGCCCTTGCGCATGGTCAGGGAGATGAAGCCTTCCTCGGCCAGTTCGTATTCACGACGGTCCGACACCAGCACTTCGGTCGGAATCTTGGTTTCGATTTCGCCCATGCTTTCGAAGTGATGCAACGGCAGGTCTTCCACCGCACCACCGCTCTGCGGGCCGATGATGTTCGGGCACCAGCGGAATTTGGCGAAACTGTCGGTCAGCTTGGTGCCGAATGCGTAGGCGGTGTTGCCCCACAGGTAGTGTTCGTGGCTGTTGGCGACGGTTTCCTTGTAGACGAACGATTTCACCGGGTTCTCTTCCGGGTCGTACGGGTTGCGCAGCAGGAAACGCGGCACGGTCAGGCCGACGTAGCGGGAGTCTTCGGACTCGCGGAAGCTCTGCCATTTGGCGAATTGCGGGCCGTCGAAGTGATCTTTCAAATCCTTCAGGTCCGGCAGGCCGGTGAAGCTTTCCAGGCCGAAGAATGCCGGGCCGGCGGCGGCAATGAACGGCGCGTGGGACATGCAGGCCACGCTGGACACGTACTGCATCAGTTTCACGTCCGGTGAGCTGGGGGACATGAAGTAGTTGGCGATGATCGCGCCCACGGGCTGACCACCGAACTGGCCGTATTCGGCGGTGTAGATGTGCTTGTACAGGCCCGCCTGCATCACTTCCGGCGAATCTTCGAAATCGTCCAGCAGGTCTTCTTTCGAGACGTTGAGGATTTCAATCTTGATGTTTTCACGGAAGTTGGTGCGTTCGACCAGCAGATGCAGGCCACGCCACGAGGACTCCAGTGCCTGGAAGTCCGGGTGGTGGAGAATCTCGTCCATCTGGCGGCTGAGCTTGGCATCGATCTCGGCGATCATTCGATCGACCATGGCTTTCTTCACCGGCTCGCCGCTGTTCTGCGGCTTGAGCAGCTCTTCGATGAACGCGGAAACGCCGCGCTTGGCGATGTTGTAGGCGTCGTCGCCCTTGGTCAGGCGAGTCTCGGCAATGATGCTGTCGAGAATGCCCAGTTCGCCGCTATCGAGGCTGTTTTGCTGTGCTGCGCGGGTGCTCATGTATTGGCTTCCTTGGCTGTGGGACTTAGGCGTGAGGGGCGGCGTTCAGGCCTAGTTCACCCAAGACGCGACCGCGGGATTCGTCGTCGGCGAGCACGCCTTCGATGGCTTTGCGGAATGCAGGGGCGTTGCCCAGCGGGCCTTTGAGGGCCACCAGTGCGTCGCGCAGTTCCATCAGCTTTTTCAGCTCGGGCACTTGCTCGACGAGGCTGGCCGGATTGAAGTCCTTCATCGAGTTGACGCTCAGTTGCACCGCCAGCTCCTCGGTGTCGCTGTCGTCCTGAAGACGGTTCGGCACGCTCAGCGTCAGGCTCAGCGCTTGCTTGGCCAGCACTTCGTCGAACGTCATCTTGTCGATGCTGATCGGCTTGCGATCCTCGACTTTGCGTTCGTCCTTGCGGTGGGTGTAATCACCGATTGCCAGCAGTTTCAACGGCAGTTCGATCTCTTCCTGCGCACCACCGGTGGCAGGTTTGAACGTGACGTTGATGCGTTCCTTGGGGGCTACCGAGCCTTCTTTGGCCATGGCGTTTCTCCTTGCGGTTGGGGCCCGGGGGCCTATTCGAGTACCACTTCGAGGTCGAGGTGGCACAGCCTGCGATAAATCTCTTCCTTGCGTTCACGGACGGCATGGTTCTGCGGCAACAGCTCACAGCAGCTGTGCAGCAGGTGCAGCACTTCCAGCGCAAGATCGGGTTCCCAGGCATGCAGGCCTGAGTCCTGCAAGGTCTGGTCAAGGGTTTCGAGTTGGTTCTTGGCCAGTTCGTATTTCTTGGCCAGGAAACACAGCCGCGCGAGGGCGAACTGCCAGAGGAAGCGCACGCGCCCGCCCTGCGCCGCGTGCATGCCTTGCTTGAGGGTTTGCACGGCGGCCTTGAGGCCGTCCTTGCGCAAAATCGGCAAGACTTCTTCCAGGGCCAGTTCCCAGGCCGGCTGGCTGTCGGCGACTTCGACCTTGCGCGGCGCACTGGCGCTTTGCAGGTGCGGCATGACATGGGCGCTGATCCAGGCGCGGGTGGCCGGGTCGGCGAACGGCGCGCCATCGTGGTAGCGCAATTCGATGATCCCCGGCAGACGCTGAACCAACTGCGCGAAGTGAATTTCCACTTCGCGCATCGCGAGTTCGGCGTTCAGGTTCTGCAGGCATTCCCAAACCATCCGTTGGCCGTCGAACCAGAACGGCGCCTTCGCCAGGCTCGCCTCCAGCTCCACCAACAGGTCGGCGTACTTGCCTTGGTCGAAACGCTCTTGATAGGCCTTGAGCTTGTCCGCTGGCAGCCCGCGCAACGCCGTGATCTGTTCGGCGTTGCGCTCCGGCACCGCATCGATCGGCAACCACAGCAAGGTGCGGTTGAGGCGCAAGGCGCGCAGGTCGGTGGCGTTCTGCTTGAGCCACCAGGCGCAGAGCGGCCGGGCGTTTTCCTGTTGGACGCGCAGAGCCTTGTGGGCGTCTTTTTCGTTGTCGACAGCAGCGCCGGGGACGAACAACTGGCTGGCGACTTGCTTGACCTGGGCCACGGCGGCACCCACCACACCGGTCTCCGGCTGATTGTCGGCGGCACGCTCGACCCTGCTTTTCAGGCGCCGGCAAATCGGCAGCAACAGCGGCGCGTCATCCCCCAACCGTTCGGTGCAGATGGCATCGAGGCCTTCGAGGTGTTCGACCAAGCGGCGGAACAGCGGCAACTGCTCCTTGATCGCGACGTTTTCGTTGAGCACTTGCTCCAGGCGCGGCACCAGCCAACCGATGGCGGCACCACGGGTACGGGGCTTGGCCGGGTGAATCTCGGCCCAGTGGTGTTCGCACAGGTGGTGCAGCAACGCGAGGCCGGCAAGCAAACCGGGGAAGGATTCGCGCTGGTACAAGGCCCAGGTCAGCCACGCCCCGACGCGCAAATCCTTGGACTGGCCCCGCAGCAGCGCTTCACTGTTTTCGCGGATTTTCAGCCAGTCAATCTGACCGCCTTCATGCACGGACTGGGCTTTGCCCAACTCGCTTTCCAGCGCCTCATACTCGTTCGAAAAACGAACGTCTTCGCCCGCGAAATGCTCGGTGGAAACAGAGGATTTGGCGAGTTCAAGATAATGGGCTGACAGCTTTCTGGAATAGGGCATCCGTGGCCTTTAAATATAGTTACAGTCAAACGTTCATGCATGTTCTGGATATCGCAGCCAGCGCATACACAAAGCATGACAAGAAATAAAATAAAAAATGTAGGAACTTTCCGGAAAAGGTAGGGGAACTTTCCTGATATCGAATAAGCGCTTTTGCGCCATTGAAGTGCTATCAATTCGCCCGAGCAATCACTCTAAAATTTAGTTATACATACCACGTACGTCTGTACATGTTTTGTATATACGATCGACTATCAGATTAATTGCAAATTACGCAACTATTTAAAGCTCGGAAATTTCCGATGTTGTTTCTAGACGCTTCTTACATCAATCCCACGGCCGGATTGTTAGCGTAGGCGGCATCGGGCGTTCGTTTTAGTCAATGGAGGCTGGGCGCTGGCGATCACTTCCCTCATTTAGCTAAAGGATGAGCTAAGACTTAGCAAAAGGATAAGCGTATGTTCGCAGCTGCTAACACACCGCAATTCACCCTGACAATCTCCACTGTTAGAAACGATTTTAAAGTGCTGGCTTTCGAAGGCACTGAAACCATCAGCGAGTTGTTTTCATTCCGCGTCGATCTGGTCAGTGAAGACCCCTATATCGACCTGGAGAGCCTACTAGCGCAACCTGCATTCCTGCAGTTCGGCTTCAATGGCGAAGGTATTCACGGGTATATCGATCGCGTGTCCGTGGGTGATGTGGGTAAACGCCTGACCCGTTATCAAGTGCACTTGGTGCCAGCCCTGCACTATCTGCAATTCAGTCAGGATCAGCGGATTTTCCAGGATCAGACGGTGCCGCAAATCATCGCTCAAGTCCTCAAGGAACACGGTATTCACGCCGACGTCTTCTCCTTCCACGTCAAAGCCCATCCCCCACGGGAATACTGCACTCAGTACCGGGAAACTGATTTTGAGTTTGTCCGGCGGCTCTGCGCCGAGGACGGTATTGCGTGGCATTACGAGCACTCTTCGCAGGGCCACAGGCTGGTGTTTACCGATGACCAGACCTTTTTCCCAAAAGTGGGCGAAACCCCGTATCAGCAAGACGCCAGCATGGTGGCCGAGCACCCGGTCGTCAGCCAGTTTTCCATGGCTTTCAAAACCCGCACCAGCCGCGTGACCCGCCGTGATTACGACCCGAAACGCCCCACTGCGTTACTGGAAACCCGATTTACTGCCGACTTCTCCCCCAAGCTAGAAGACTACAGCTACCCGTTTCGGCTAGAACGCGAAAAGCGCTGCGAAGAACTTGCCCGTCAGGCATTGGAACGGCACCGCGTCGACTATCAGCTAGCCGAAGGTAAAAGCGACCAGCCCACCCTGCGCAGCGGCCACTTTTTCGGCCTGACGGACTGCCCAAACCAAACGTACAACGATCTATGGCTACTGCTCAGCGTGACTCACTCTGGAAGGCAGCCTCATTCGCTAGAAGAGTTCGCTGTCAACGCGACTGAACCTGAGGATGGTTTTGTCCAGGGCTACCGCAACAGCTTCAGCGCAATTCCCTGGGATGTGTTTTATCGGCCACAGATGCCCGCACCAAGACCGCTGCTGAATCAGCAGACCGCCCACGTGACCGGGCCTGTCGGCGAGGAGATTTATTGCGACGACTACGGACGCGTCAAAGTCAGATTTCACTGGGATCGGTCTGGACGCAAAACCGAAAACAGCAGCTGCTGGCTGCGGGTGGCGTCCGGCTGGGCGGGGGATAACTTTGGCGCGGTGATGATTCCGCGCATTGGGATGGAAGTCCTCGTCACCTACCTCGAGGGCAATCCTGATAATCCGTTGATCACCGGCTGCCTGATCAACAGGATCACGCAGCCGGCCTACCCCTTGCCCGAAAACAAAACCAAAACCGTACTGCGTACCCACAGCTCCCCCACCACGGGTGGCTACAACGAACTGTCGATGGATGATCGGGCTGGCAATGAGTTGGTCCACCTGCGTGCTCAGCGGGATATGGAGCAGATGGTCGGAAATGACAGCCGGCTGGAAGTGGGTAATGAGCGTCGAGTCACCATCAAGGGCGACCGTCTGACGATACTGGGATCTGAAGAGCACCTCACTGTCACGTCGGATCGGAAAACCCAGGTGAGCGGCAACGACTACCTGCATGTCTCTGGCGACAGCCACACAAGATCCGATCAAACCCTGGTTATCGAAGCCGATCAACAGGTGCATATCAAGGCGGGTACGAACCTGGTCATCAGCGCCGAAGAGAGCATTTCGGTGAAGGTCGGGGGCGAACACATCGTGATTAACGCCGAAGGCATTTTTAGCAGTACCGCGATTACCGTCGGGGGCGCTCCCGTGCCGGGAACGCCTGCCCATACGCTGCTGAAGGGGGCCATGGCCGGGTTGTTGGTTGCCGTCACACCCGAGCCTTCGCCCGCGGAAGCGAATGAACCCGACGAGTTGGAGGAAGAGGAGGAGGAAGTTGAAGAAGAAGCTATTACGTTGCGGATTGGGGTGTTTTTTGATGGCACGGGGAACAATCGATCCAACAGTGAAACAGTCGCCGGGTGTTATGCGCGGGATGTGAATCTCGAGGAAGAGGCTGAAGATATTCAACAGTTTTGTCGGGCCCATGGGTACGACGGGCGGGGGAATTCGCCAGATAACAGTTATGGCAATGACATGAGCAATGTGGCGAAGCTGTATGCGTTGTATACCGATGACAGAAGTAGGCAATTAGCTGCTGAGGATACCATCGGCTACATCCCGGCTTATCTGGATGGCATTGGTACAAGCAGTGGTGAAGAGGATTCACCACTTTCACAAATGACCGGGCGAGGCGCCCTAGGTGTAGTGGCACGGGTTGTACAGAGCGCCGCGCTTATTCTTGAAAGGGTTGAGCAGTTCAAACTGTTTAATCCTGAACGAAAGATTGAACGTGTCGAGTTCGATATCTTCGGTTTCAGTCGCGGTGCCGCAGCTGCAAGGCATTTTGCCAATGAAGTGCATAAGGGGGAGACGAGTCCATTGGCGGCGATGCTGCAAGCCAATGCGGCATGGTTTACCAAGGACTTTACCTGGCGCACCCCCAGCACTGTCTCCATCAACTTTATCGGCATTTTCGACACCGCTGCCGCAATAATGAGCATCGCCGACGGCGACGTTAGCGTGCACAACGCCAACAACCCCGGTGTTGATCTGTATCTGGCGCCCGAGGTGGCAAAAAAGGTCGTGCATCTAGTGGCCCGGGATGAGCGCCGCCACAACTTCTCGCTTAACAGTGCCGGGGATGCGGATATTGAACTGCCCGGTGCTCACTCAGACTTGGGTGGCGGGTATGTGCCTAACGTCATTGAACGAATCCTGCTGAGCAAGCCGCGTTGCAGCCTCGAAATGGACCTTTCCACATCCTCTACATCGACACCCGCCTATCGTTGGGCTGAGCAAGAACTTTGGCGCCTTAAAGATCAACTCAATCTGTATGGGCTTGCACTGGAGGTGCAAACCTGGTCGGTGGAGGTGACCCGCAGCGAAACAGGCCATAGGTCCAGATCGAAAAACATGTATGCAGCGGTACGCAGCCAGCGGATTGTACGCAACGATCTGGCGTTGGTTTACCTGCGGATCATGCGCGAGTTAGGGGTGAGAAGTGACGTGCCTTTTCGTGTTATCAACGATAAAGATCCAAAGTTGGCTTTGCCTGACGAACTCCAAAATATCGCGCAGAAACTGATGGCTTATGCGCTGGGGGAAACTCGCCGTATGGGCCTGAGCCTCGACGAAGAGGAGTTGCTCTACCGCCGTTATATCCATCTGTCCGCCAATTGGAACGCGGTCAAAGGCTTGAACAACAGCGATTTCGACATCCTGTTTATCAATCGACCTGCGGAAAACTATAAACGCGTGGTGCATCCCAATGCATAAGCGCTCACTCCTGCTTAGAGCCAGTCTTACGCTCCTGTGTGTGTTGTTGGGAGGCTGTGCCTCCCTCGGGAGCCGGGCATTTCCTTACGACGCTTGGAGCCTCGATTTTTTTTCGCCTGATTACATGGAGGTCTGGATCGAAACGGCCGATGTCGTTGATATCAATAGGCGTGTGTTCTTTCATGCGGGTGGCGGTATACCAGCTACGGGTTATCCACGCGGAATGAGCAAAGGCGTACCTACCCACTTCAGAGGCGATGCGAAGGGTTGGTTTGAGCATCCAATAGGAAAGGGTCGATATGTAAGGGGGGCTGACCTCCCTCGTCTGGTCTATGTACGTTGGCAGTCCGTAGCAGAACCGCAGACCTACGAGGCCTATATCAAGATCCCCCAATCGGCGCGGGACACCATGCTCAAGGGTGAAGACGCTTATTGCGGTGTAGCGGACAAATGGAAAACCGATTACCGAAAGTTCCTGATTATCGGCCTAGCACCCGGTGGAATCGCAAAGGTGTGGTTGGGTGGGCCCTGCCTCAAATCGACCGAAGTAACCCGAGTTCAAGGCAGGATCAGTCCCAAAGGTCCCTACGGTGGGGAATCAGGAGGGGCCTATTACCCCATCTCAGAAGAGTCCAAAGCCTACGTCGACAAATTTGGAATTCCCTATGGAAGTTGGTAACGCACCACAAACTCCCTTAGTGACTTGCCGACCTGCACTCGCTGAATCAAGAAAAACAACATACCCATCAAGGGAGCATCAACGACTTATGACTAGTCAACACCGTGAACGATCATTAAAGGGTATTAGCTGTTTTTGTGTCCTCGCGTTCACCCTTATAACTAGCGCTTCTTCGCGCGCTGAAGGGTTTGATCCGCCTGAATACTTGTTATCGACTGGAATCCTATTTCTCCTCAGCACCACAGGACCGTTTTATGGCACCACCGAGAATTCAAGAAACGGTCGGTCGAAGCACTACGCGCAGGGAGTGAAGGACGATGCTGCCGCTTATTTGGCAACCGACGGCGCTGTAGAGGGCGCGCTACTGGAATCTGCATGGCGCGAGTACCTGGAACAAGGGGCTGATGTCCAGTCGAGCAAGAGCAAGTTTGCCCATAGGGTGCTTGCTACTTAGGAACGGCCAGAAGGAGTTGACGACTTCCGTCGGCCAATAAAAACCAAGCCGGGATTTCGTTAAAAACAACACTCGTGCCCGAAAAAATATCGGTCGTAATGTCTTGCCGCTTGAGCCAGTGCCCAAAGCCGCAAACGAAACATGCGCCACCCTTTACGGCTTTTGGCACAACACATACCCGCTTCACCCCAAGCAACACCGCCATTCCGGCACCTTTAACCCTTGCAAGGAGCAACTCCATGGCTACACCCGCGTACATGTCCGTCATCGGCGAAAAACAAGGGCTGATCACTGCCGGCGCGTTCACCGCCGATTCGGTGGGCAACACCTATCAGGAGGGTCACGAAGACCAGGTCATGATTCAGGCGTTCGAGCACGACGTGATCATCCCGAGTGACCCGCAGTCCGGTCAGCCGACGGGTCGGCGCGTTCACAAACCCGTGATCGTCACCAAGGTCTACGACAAGGCATCGCCTCTGCTGCAAGCCGCGCTGACTTCTGGCGAGCGCATGAGCGAGATCGTTATCCAGTGGTTCCGCACATCGGCGCAAGGCACTCAGGAGCACTACTACACCACCAAACTGGAAGACGCGATCATCGTCGCCATCAACAACAAAATGCATAACTGCCAAGACCCGTCGAACTCTCACTTCACCCATCTGGAAGAAGTGCAGTTCAGTTATCGCAAAATCACCTGGACCCACGAAGTGTCCGGCACATCGGGTTCCGATGATTGGCGTAGCCAGGCCACCAGCTAAGTCGGGTAGTCAGCACTTCTCGACAGCACATAAAAAATGGGCACCCGATTCAATCGGTGTGCCCATTTTTCAATCCGGTTCTCCCTGCGATTGAGGGAGTTCGCCGTATTTAAGGGTTGACGCTGTCTTTCAGGGATTTGCCTGGCTTGAAGGCGACGGTGTTGCTGGCCTTGATTTTCACAGGCTCACCGGTTTGCGGGTTTTTGCCGGTGCGGGCACCGCGGTGGCGTTGCAGGAAGGTACCGAAGCCCACCAGGGTGACGCTGTCTTTGCGGTGCAGAGCGCCGGTGATTTCTTCGAGAACCGCATTGAGAACGCGGTTGGCCTGCTCTTTGGTCAGATCTGCTTTTTCAGCGATTGCAGCGGCGAGTTCTGGTTTACGCATTAGTGAAGCCCCTTTGACGGTTTTTTGTTGTTATGTCCGTGCTGCCCTTTCCGGGCAGCGCCCAAAGCGCCGCAGGTGCTCTACTCTGCGGCAGACGGGAGTGAGGATGGCACGCGCTCGGGAGCGGCGCCAGTCTTCCCGCGACCTTTGTGGGGTCAAAAGCAGGGTGATTCCGACAGAACGACCAGTATTTACGCCAGCAGGGCCGGAAGTTGTTTGTTGAGGGCCAGTTTTTCCATCACGGCCGCCCCGGTTAGCGCATAGCCCAGTAGCTGGCCTTCGGCGTCGCGGCACAGTGCCTTGATGTCAGCGCCCTGCCCTTCGACGCTCCAGACGCCCTCGCGGCCCCGCGGCGGCGGCGACACCACCAAGGGGCAGACCGGGGTTTTCACGGTGATCGGCATTGGGCCGTAGCTGACCGCCGTCGGGTTTCCCGCCAGGGTTTGCGCCAGCGCTCTCGCACAGGCCATCAGGGGCATGACGTACAGCAAGTTCAGCCCATCGACCTCGGCACAATCGCCCAAAGCGTAGATATTGGCGTGGGAGGTCTTGAGGTGACGGTCGACCATCACCCCGCGATTGACTTGCACGCCCGCGGCCGCCGCGAGGTCGATGCGTGGGCGCAGGCCGATGGCCGAGACCACCACATCGCAGGCAATGACCTGGCCATCGGACAGGTGCGCTTCGAGGCCGTCGGCCACCCGTTGCAAGCGATTGAGCACTGGCCCGAGGTGGAACCGTGCGCCGAGGCTTTCCAGCCCGGCTTGCAACGCTTGGGCCGCCGCCGGGTGCAGCAGGGTCGGCATCACTTGCTCGCAGGGCGCCACCAGTTGCACCTCAAAGCCGCCCAGGCTCAGGTCGTTGGCGAATTCGCAGCCGATCAGGCCGACACCGAGCAGCAGCACGCGGTGCTTGCCCGCCGCCGCCGCCCGAAAGCGCGCGTAGTCTTCCAGGTCGTTGATTGGGAACACCAGGTCCGCAGCGTCACCTTCGATGGGCACGCGCACGGTTTCTGCGCCCCAGGCCAGGATCAGGTCGCGATAACTCACCGCCTCCTCGCCGATCCACAGGCGCTTGTGACCTGGATCGATGCCGCTGATGCGCGTGTGGGTTCGCACTTCTGCTTTGAGTTGCTCGGCCATGGCGCCGGGTTCGGCCATGCTCAGGCCGTCGGCATCCTTGTTCTTGCCGAAGCCGGTGGACAGCATCGGCTTGGGGTAGGAACGTCCGTCATCGGCGGTAATCAGCAGCAACGGGGTTTCGCCATCGAGCTTGCGAAACTCACGGGCCAGGTTGTAGCCAGCCAGACCGGTGCCGACGATCACAACGGGTGCGTTCATGCCCTGCTCCTTTAAAAATGCCTTAGTTGATTTCGATCATTTCGAAATCCATCTTGCCCACGCCGCAGTCCGGGCACAGCCAGTCTGCTGGCACGTCTTCCCACTTGGTGCCCGGCGCAATGCCATCATCCGGCCAGCCATCGGCTTCGTTGTAGATAAGGCCGCAGACAATACATTGCCACTTTTTCATTCCGGTATTCCCTCAAGATTCAGGCTATTGCTGGCGCGCCGGGTCGATGGATGACGCGTTGCCCGGCGGCTCAGGGCGTTTTGTACTGACCCCTTGGCGCAGATGCAAGCCTGTTCGGCGCAGCGGCGGGGCCAGTCGGGCAAATTCGCCGGCCGTCATGGTAAGCTCGCCGCCTCCTTTGCTGCCAATAATGACTCACTGTGCCGCACTCAAATGCCCCGCTTATCGCGCCCGCCTGGCTCACCCAAGACCAGTTGGCGCCGCTCCCCGACACCTTGACCCTCGACTGGTTGTTCGACGAAGGCTCCCTGACCCGGCGCTTGACGCGGTTGTCCGCCAATGGCTTCAGCGTTACGCCGCTGTTCGAGGGCTGGCAGGCACTGCGCGCCGACGAATGCGCCGCCCTGGACTTGGCCGAAGGCAGTGAAGGCTGGGTGCGCGAAGTGTATTTGCGCGGTCATGGCGAGGCCTGGGTGTTCGCCCGCAGCGTTGCGGCGCGCAGTGCGTTGCAGGGCGACGGCCTGCACATGGATGAACTGGGCAGCCGCTCCCTGGGCGAATTGCTGTTTTGTGACCAGGCCTTTCAGCGCCGCGCCATCGAAGTCTGCCATTACCCGCTGGCGTGGCTGCCCGCCGAAGCGCGCACCCCGGCGTTGTGGGGCCGCCGCTCACGTTTTGATCGCGGGGCCTTGAGCGTGTTGGTGGCGGAGATTTTCCTGCCGACCTTGTGGCTTGTCATCGATGCCCATCCGGAGAACCGTTGATGTACCAGAGCCTGCTCAAGTCCCTGAATCGCTTGAATCCGCGTGCCTGGGACTTTATCCAACTGACGCGGATGGACAAGCCGATCGGCATTTACCTGCTGCTGTGGCCGACGCTGTGGGCGTTGTGGATCGCCGGCAAGGGTTCGCCGTCCCTGGCCAACGTGCTGATTTTCGTGCTCGGCGTGGTGCTGACCCGCGCCGGCGGTTGCGTGATCAACGACTGGGCCGATCGCAAGGTCGATGGCCACGTCAAACGCACCGAACAACGCCCGCTGGTGAGCGGCAAGATCAGCTCCAAAGAGGCTCTGGTGTTCTTTGCGGTGCTGATGGGCCTGAGCTTTTTGCTGGTGCTGTGCACCAACGCGACGACCATCTGGCTGTCGCTGGGTGGCCTGGCGTTAGCGTTCAGCTACCCGTTCATGAAGCGCTACACCTACTACCCGCAAGTGGTGCTGGGCGCGGCGTTCTCCTGGGGCATGCCGATGGCGTTCACCGCCGAGACCGGCGAACTGCCGGCGGCGGCCTGGTTACTGTACATCGCCAACCTGCTGTGGACCGTGGGCTACGACACTTACTACGCAATGACCGACCGCGACGATGACCTGCGGATCGGGGTCAAGTCCACGGCGATTCTGTTTGGCGAGGCGGACCGACAGATCATCCTGACCCTGCAAGGGCTGGCCCTGTGCTGTCTGTCGCTGGCGGGATCGAAATTCGAGCTGGGCGGCTGGTTCCACCTGGGATTGCTGGCGGCGGCCGGCTGTTTTGCCTGGGAGTTCTGGTACACCCGGGGCAAGGACCGGATGCGCTGCTTCAAGGCGTTTTTGCACAACCACTGGGCCGGGCTGGCGATCTTCGTCGGAATCGTGCTGGATTACGCACTGCGTTGAACCAGGCCTGCTCCGGCGCTGGAGCAGGCCCATTTCGCCTGAGCAGGCAAATCGTTTTATTCAGGCACGACGTGCCAAACGTCCTTGAACTTGTCACCGGTCTTATCGCCAGCGGCCTTGTCCTTGACGAAGGTGTAGACCGGCTTGCCACTGTAAGCCCACTGCTTGGCGCCGTCATCACGGGTGATGACCGTCCACTTGCCTTCAGGCTTGGCGCTGGCATCGGCCTTCAGCGGCGGCCAGTTGTCCGCGCAGCCACCATTGCAGGCTGACTTCTCGCCTTTGTCATTATCGAACGTATACAACGTCATACCCTTGTGATCGACCAGAATGCCGTCCTTGACCATTGCTGGTTCGGCAGCAAAAGCCATACTCGGTAAAGCCAGGGCAGCGGCCAACATAAGGGCCTTAAAGGAGTGCGTGTACTGAGTCATGGAAACCTTCTTGGGTGGTTGTCAGGATTCGGAATTTGAGCTTAGCCCAGCTTCGTGACAAGCGCCGCATCAGAAATACTGTCACACGACTGCAATAATTCCGTTATCTAATGCGGCGCAAGACAGTTAAATGACAAGAGGATTAAGGCATGGTTGGCAGGAGCATTCTGATC
>Ga0247742_10000413_pt1 | contig 35554 bp, 22 predicted proteins | sample UWRJL208509C2_FD_180944 | JGI IMG/M metagenome (GOLD analysis project Ga0247742, IMG submission 180944) | Plant litter microbial communities from Arlington Agricultural Research Station in Wisconsin, United States - UWRJ-L208-509C-2 | ecosystem: Environmental > Terrestrial > Plant litter >...
CGTGGCGGACGCGCAAGGCGTCGGCTTCGGCACCGACCAGGCCTTCGAGGCGCTCTAGCAGCTCGTGGACGTTGACCGGGCCCAGGCGGGCGGCACCGCGATGGCGCAGCAAGCCGTCCGCGAGGGCAGCCAGGCGATCGGCCTCGGCGATCACCATGCCTGCCAACTGGCGGAGATCGTTGTCGCCTACCCGGCGTTCGAGGAGCTGGGCCGCACCGCGCAGGCCGGCCAGTGGGTTCTTCACTTCGTGGGCGAAGCCGCGAAGCGTGGCCGAGAGGGGCGTACCCGTGGCGGAGCTGAGTTCCGGCGCCAGCGGATGTACTTCGACCAGCAGGCGGCCATCGTCCAGGGGCTGCATGGAAAGGTCGGCGGTGATCTCGCGGCCTCGCGCCACACCGAAAACGACGCCGCGGAGGTTGAAGGGCCGGCGTTCGAGAAGACAGCGCTCCAGCTGCGCGGCCAGTGAGGCTTCCCTCATCAGGGCGTGCAGGGGCTGGCCGACGGCCGATCGGGGGCCGACGTCGAGCACCTCGCCCAGGGCGGGGTTGAGCCAGTTCACGCGTAGGTCGGCGTCGACGACGGCGAGGCCGGTGCCGAGGAGGGTCAGAAGGTCAGCCTGATCTGGTGCGTGCATTGCACCAATGTAGGGAGGTTGGGTGAGGGCCGCAACCGGACAGATTCTGAGGCGATTGGAAATGCCGGCATAGTAGGTGCCCGATGTACCGACTATGCCGGCCCCCATCGGCACCTACTATGCCGACACCCCGAGATGGCGCCCGGGGATACTGCCATGCCTTTAAGAGCTCGCCCGGGGGCGGGCCAAATGGATTTTATGAGGTGCGGCCTGGGCTCTAGATAATCAGAGCGTAGATGGGGTCGGTGCCACTACCCGCGCCACCGGATGGCGGATGGCTGGCCCAGGCCCTGGTGTTCCGGGAACGGTCGCTCACACGCTGACCTTGGGCGCGGCTTTTCCGCATGCCCTGGCGGACAACCCCGCTGCGACAACCCCGGCGGCGGGCACCGAATACCCCTCAACGGCAACGCCTACCGATGGCCGAATGAAATTATCCCCCCGAAGATGCCCCCTAGGCGTAGGCGGCAACGGCGTACCTTCGTCGTCGAGCGGAACATCGTCGGGTGGCACCGGCGGATCGTATTCGGTAGGCTGGTAGATCTGCGCCGGTTCGCCATCGAAATCGGGGTCGGCGAAATGGTTGGTTGCCTTCCGGAAGTCCGCCAGGGTGAAGTAGTGCTTGTGGGTGTCCTCGTGCACGCGGGTGCCGCGTCCGACAATTTGCTTGAACTCGGTCATGGAGCCGACCTCGCGGTCCAGCACGATCAGGCGGCAGGTCTGCGCGTCCACGCCGGTAGAGAGGAGGCGAGAGGTAGTGACGATGACGGGGTAGGTCGACTCTGGATCGATGAAGTTACCGGAGCCAGCTGCAGCCAGTCACGGAAGATCGACGGATGCTCGTAACCTCGCCGCGATGGCGCCACCGGGTATGAACACCAATCGGCCGCTCCGTAATCGAAGACTGTTGACCGCCCGCCGATAGAGAAAACTTGCTCAGTAGCCCCAATCTTCGTGCCTAACAGGCAGCTGGTTCAATTCACGTCTCCGATCCTCCCACTCCGGCATGAAGGTCCGTATCAGAGCCTTGAAACGTTCGTTGTGGGTTGGCTCCAACATATGTATGAGTTCGTGCACTACGACGTACTCCAGGCATCCAGGCGGCTTCTTGCCAAGCTCCGTATTAAGGCGTATCGATCTGCGCTCCGGCGAACAACTCCCCCACTTCGTCTTCATGTGCTGGATATGGACGCGCGGCACAGCAATCCCGAGGGTACGGCTCCACGTGACCACCAGTGTTGAAACGCGCTGCCTGACTTGATCCCGATACCAGTGCGCGAGCAAAGCATTCTTGGCAGCAGCATCGGCGTTCGGCCGTACAGCGAGCACTAGCGTTCGATGACGAAGCTCGACTGACGGGGCCCCATCCATCTCGACCAGCCTCAGCAAGTAACGCCGCCCCCAGACGTAATGACTCTCGCGCTCCAGATACTCGCGTGGGGCCTCACGGTCCTGGCTAGCCATGTTCTCGCGCTGCGCTTTGATCCACACAAGCTTGGAGAGCGCGAAAACACGAACTGTGTCGAGCGCCATGTGCCGTGGCGCCGAGATGCGAACCCGTCCCCTGGGCGGAAGCACCGTGAGGTGCAAGTTGCGAATATCCTTGAACACCACTTCCGCGTCGATTTCCCCTAAGGAGATGCGAGACGGCATCAGTACTCACCGCAGGCATTGACGATTAAGAAAACGCGTTCAACTTGCTCCGCATCCTCCAGCAACGCAAATAGGGCCGCTTTGATCGCGTTCTCCTTGGCGGGATTGCCCCGCCAGCTATCGGGTCGCACATCCTTGATCGTCTGGTCGATGCGCAATGCCAGCGCCAACGCGGGATTAGAGGTCTCTACGCCATAGGATGGCATTGGCTCAGCTACATGATAGTTGGGTTTTGTCTCCAACCAAGGCAGCAGGTTGTTGTACAGTGCACGCCGCCCTCGTGTCGTCAGTTCAATGGGGGCATCCTCTGCCCTACCTTCCTCCACCTGACGCACCAATTGGGCAATGCGCTGCAAATATTGCTCGTACTCTTCCGCCTTTTCCTTGCGCTGCTTAATGATGCTGTCCAGCAGCGCCGACATGCGCTCGTAGAACGCGGGATCGTTCAGGTGCTCCTTGACGATCTTGCTGCGTACGTTGTTCTCGATCGTCTCAGCAATCGCATCGCGGTTACCTTTTAACTCACCGAGCTTGGCGGCGATGGCATCCGCAATACCTGTCTTGACGATCAGGTCCAGCAGACCGATGCCCTCGAATGGTGAAATCTGCCGGGGCTCATCGGCCTCGATGTAGGTATCAATTAGGTGCCGCATGTCGGCTTCGTAGGGCTTCAAGTCCAGCGTCTCACCACTGGCCTTGCGTACGATCTCGCGCAACTTCACGTAGTGATCCAGCAGTCCCCGCAGACGAATGGTGTCGGGTTCTGAATAGCCGGCGGCGCCCAATTCATCGGACACGTTCGCCCAAGCGCGCAACAGCGCCACCACACCCTTGTAGAGCATCACCCGCTGCGGTTCATGCGCCGCCAGGTCGGCAGTGATCTCTGTGTTGCCGCAGAAGTAGCGGATGTACTCCAGCTCGCCGCGCGGCGGCTCCACCGTTTCGCACAACAACGCCAACGCTTCTACTGCGTCGTCCAGTCGTTTGCGACCGGTGTCCAGCCGGGCCTTCATCATGACCTCGGGGGCGGCACCGCCAGCACTATGGTCCAGCTCCGAAGTGTAGACGGCAATGGCCTTCTCTACCTTCTTGAACAAGTCCTTGTAATCGACGATGCACCCAAATTCCTTGTCATCCCCGTCAAGCCTGTTGGTGCGGCAGATGGCCTGGAAAAGGCCGTGGTCCTGCATGGACTTGTCGATGTAGAGGTAACTGCATGGCGGTGCGTCGAAGCCGGTGAGTAGTTTGTCCACCACAACCAACAACTTCATGTTGGCCGGCTCCCTGGCAAACAAGGCCTTCGCCCATTCCTCGTAGGTCTCTGTGGCACTCATGCCAAATTTGGCTTCCACGCCCGTCAGCAGGTCCGTGTAGGTGCCGAAAATGAACTGCTTGTCACTCTCGGTGTTGGCGCCCACCTCTTCGGTGGTCACGTCCTTGGCGAGTGGGTTATATGAGGTAATGACGGCGCACTTTCCCTTGAATCCGGTGCCGGCGGCATTGAAGAGCGTGAAATACTTACAGGCCTCGTAGATGCTAGAGGCCACCAGGATGGCGTTACCCCGTCCGCTGGACAACCTGGGCTTGCCAAACTTCGTGACACTGAAATCAAATTTAATATCGTCCACGACACGCTGCATGCGCGACCGAGAACTGAGCACCTGCTGCATCGTCCCCCACTTGGCTTTGAGCTCATTCTTCTGCCAAGAATTCAGGTCTTCGGTCGCCGCCTCAAACCAAGCATCGATCTTCGTGGGCGAACCCAGACGTTGGTCAATATCACGCGCCTCATACACCAGATCAAGCACCACCTCGTCTTCCACCGCCTCGCTGAATTTGTAGGTGTGGATGTAGCCGCCAAACACCTCAAGGCTTGACTGCTTATCGGCCTTGAGCAGCGGCGTACCGGTGAAGCCGATGAACACAGCCTCGGGCATTAGCGCCTTCATTACCCGGTGCAGCCGCCCGCTTTGGGTGCGGTGGCATTCGTCCACGAACACGAACAGCTCGCCCACAGCCGTCGTAGGCTGCGCCTCCAACTCTTGGATGAAGGTCTCGAACTCGCGCTTGTCGCGGCCGCGCGCCTCCACGCCGAACTTGTGCACAAGCGAACAAAGGAGGCGCGGCGCAGGCTGCGCCAATTGCGCCATCAGACTGCGTCCACTGCGACTGCGGTGTAGCTTCTCGCCGGCATCGATAAACACACGCTGGATCTGCTTGTCCAGTTCGTCGCGGTCGGTGACGATCACCACTCGCGCCTGCGGCCGGTGCTCCAGAATCCAACGAGCCAGTAGCACCATCACGATGCTCTTGCCGCTGCCTTGAGTGTGCCAGATGATGCCGCCCTTGCGCTCCTGTACACGGGCCTGCGCCGCCTTGATGCCGAAGTACTGATGTACGCGCGGCAGCTTCTTCACTCCGCCGTCAAACAACACAAAGTCGTGCATCAGCTCGATCAGTCGCTTCTTGCCGCAAAGTTTCAGCAAGTACTTGTCCAGCTTGAAACGGCGGTCATCGGCCTCGTCTTCCTTCCACTTCAGGAACATCTTCTCCGGCGTGCCTACCGTGCCATAGCGTAGTCCTTCGGAGTCATTGCCGGCGAATACGAATTGCACCGTACTAAAGAAGGCCTCATGGAACATCGGCTGCTGGTTCGACAAGCACTGGCGGATACCGTCGCCCACTGACACGCGACTGTTCTTCAACTCGATCACGCCGATAGCCATGCCGTTGACGTACAGCACCAGGTCAGGCCGTCGTGTGCGATCGCTCTTGAGCGTCACCTCCTCGGCGATGGCAAAGTCGTTGGCTTCCGGATTCTCCCAATCGACCAGCTGCACCGTCTGGGTCTGTTCGCCAGCTTTTGTCTTCACCGACACGCCGTAGCGCAGCAGGCCGTACACGATCTGGTTGTTCGCATATAGTGTGCGATGATGGTTTCCGGCCTCGGTGCGTAGATGCAGCAGTGCTGCACTGATCTGTGCAGGAGTGGCGCCGCGCGTCTGCAGCCAGGGCGAAAGCAGGCTTTCTTCGATATTGCTATTACCGCCACGGTCCGACCAGTCGCCGAGGTAGCGCCAGTTCAGTTCATCGCGAAACAGTGCCACCACACGGTTCTGAGTGGCACGTTCCGCTTGTCCGATCAATGTCATGGTAGGGCTTCCCTGTAGAAGCGGCCAGTTCAGGCACTGAACAGCCTGATACTCGGTAATGGCGCTGGCAATGTTGTCATACGAGAACAGTTCGAGTGAGAGCCTGGCCTCCCAACGAGGGCTGTATCAGCCGAATACGGCCTGTCAGCAGCTCTTGCATCATCCCCTGTTTCACCAATTTTGCCTTAGCCAACTTGGCTTCGATGGCTACCGTTTCGGCTTCCATTTCTTGAAGCAACTCGCGGACTGCGCACTGCTCCTCATACGTAGGAAGCAGCACCCCAATCTTGGAGAACTCGGGCCATCGCAGACTGCCACGCCGGTCAACCGATGAAGACGTTGCGGACGAGAACACATGGCGATATTGAGCAAGCTTCAGAAGACGATGCAAGAAAAAACTGTCAGTTCCAAGCGCAACCGAAAAGACCACATATATCGGGCTTACCAATGCCGCGTCGTAGAGATCCTGAAGCCCAATCGAGCCTTCTTCGATGTGATTAGATGGATACGCGATCTGCCCACGCCGCACGATTTTGTAGCTTGATGTGTCACGACTGAATATTTGATTTTTGAAGAACCCTAATGAGTCGACAAAACCAAGGTGCTTCGAACATGCGAGCACTGGAAGCGGCTCTCCATCAGCATTGACTTCATTGCTCGGCGCGGCCACGTCGCCAATAACGTAGCGCCTCCACTTATCGCGAAAACCCGGTAACCGCTTCTTGCCGGTGAGTAGCTCCTGCATGGCGCCTTGCTTGATCTGGCGCCTCTTGGCCAGCAACAGCGACAGGGATTCGATCAGGGCATCCACATCGGAGAGCGCTTTGACAATGGCTTGTTGCTCGTCCTTAGTTGGCGGAAGCGGTACAGGAAACTGCCCCAACGATGTCTTATTGATCGAGGCGAGATTTGTTGTTTGGCGCCCTGCCAACATGAAGAAACGGCGCGCGTTAGCGGAGCCAGTCCACGCGCTCAAGAATTCTGGCAACAACTGCGAACCACAGCGAACAACGAATACATGATTCTGATGGACACAAGGCTCGACCTCTCCTTTCCAAAGAGCACCGCGCCCGAGCTTGTCAAGATCCCCACCCTCATTCATCAGCATATCGCCGGGAAGGACCGCATACCGCCTGACATCTTCTGCACGGACTTTCAGCTGACTCATCTCAGAGAGGTCAAGGTAGCCATTCTGAACATTTGCAACGCGCAAATAGTTGACTACTACCGGATTATCTATATTGGCTCCGCTGTTCTTCGCGATACCAGTTCTGATAGTTGCCAGATTCTGCAATTGACCAACCTGCCAATCGACGGGCAGTGGTCCAACGTCAGTATTCCGGTACCCATCGACGCTCGACGTTGACGGACGATAGATGACCGTGGCTTCTCTCACTTCCATGCGAATCCCATCCTCTCCAGATGCAGGCTCACCCGTGCCTCCAGTCCCACCACGCGCTCATTCAATCGCGGCAGCGGCGCCTCGTATCGCTCCACCAGTTCCTTGACCCGCGCCGTGAGTTGCTGACTCAGCCGGTCCATCTCGCCACGCACTGCGGCGTCCAGCGTGGCGAGCCACTTGTCGTCCGCCGTCAGTGCCTGCACCTCGGCTTGGGTGAGCTTGGGGTACTGAGCATAGGCCGCAGCATCCAGCGCGGCATCGGCCTCCTTCACGCGCTTCTTCAGCACCGACTCTTCGGCGGCCAGCTTCAGCCAGTTCAAGAGCACGTGCAATTCGTCGCTGACGGCGTCATCGGGGTCATTGGCCGCAGTGACGCCACGCTTTCCACGCCTGGCTGCTTTGATCTCGATCTTCAGTTCATCGTCGATCTCGCGCAACCGGTCCTTCACGGCCACCGCGCTGATCTTGTCGAAGCCACCAAATGTCCCGTCCTCCCCGCCGTGCTCTTCTTCCAACTCGGCGAGCCTGGCGCTCACGCCTTCCAGGTCGGCCTGCAGGGCATCCAGCGCGGCCTGTTCCTTGGTGAAGTAGCGCGTCACAATCAGCGCCTTCGGTACCAGGTCGCAGGCCCAGCCCTTGTCCTTCTGCCGGCCCTTCTTGTCGGTTTCGATAACGCGGTAGGTCTGGGCCTTCCAGCCATCGGACGCGATCAGGTAGCAGTCGTCCTGCATCGTCTGCGCCCAATAGTCCAACAGGTGCTGGTAGACGGCGTAGGCGTCAATCAGAGGCTGACCGAGGTAGTGAGCCAGCAGGCTCTCGGAGAGTTCGGAGATCACTTGTTTCGGTTTGCAGCCCGGGCGCAGCCCCTTGAGCGTTTTCGCCTGGATGCGGCGCCAAACAGCGAAATGCGCGTTCATGCGGTCTATGAAACCTGCAAACTCGGGGTGCCCGTGGATGGTGGACTTGATCGCGGCTTTGTCCACGGCCAGGTCCACATAGCCGGGGCGGTTGGGCTTGAACAGCGCGCGTTTGAGCTGCGGGCACACCGCCCAGTAACGGCTGACCAAGCTGTCGGGCGCGGTGATATCGAGTTCGGGAATACCGCCGCGCAGATGGCCTTCGATGTCCTGCCGGTCTTCGGGCACCTGGCTGTCGATGTAGCGCGGCAGGTTGAGGTTGTGCTCGTTCTTCTCGATCTCTTCCAAGCTAACGTGCCGCGAGTAACGCGGCACGGTCTGGCGCCGCTGGAAAGCATCGACGATGCGGTGGATGTCGCGTTCGCGCAGGCGGTTCTTAGGGCCGTCCTTCATGAATCCCTGGCTGGCATCGATCATGAAGATGCCGGTGCCGGCGGCCACGCGCTCGGCGGCGCGAGACTTATCGATGACGACGATGCAGGCTGGGATGCCAGTGCCATAGAACAGATTGGCTGGCATGCCGATGATGGCCTCAATGTAGCCCTTGCGGACCATTGCACGGCGGATATCAGCCTCGGCATTGCCACGGAACAACACGCCGTGCGGCAGGATGCACGCCGCTCGGCCTGTACTCTTGAGCGAGCGTACGATGTGCAGCAGGTAGGCGTAGTCGCCCTGCTTTGCTGGCGGCACACCGAAGGCCTCAAAGCGCCGCCAGGGGTCGTTAAAGGAGTCAATGCCCGTGCTCCAGCGCTTGTCTGAAAACGGCGGATTGGCCACCACATAGTCGAAAACTTTGAGGCTTTCGTTGCCGCTCTTGCCCTCGCGAAACTTGGGGTCGGCCAGGGTATTGCCCTGCTTGATCTCCGCCGTCGGGTTGTCGTGCAGGATCATGTTCATACGCGCCAAGCCGCTGGTGGCTGCGTCTTTCTCCTGCCCGTAAAGCGTGAGCTTGCTGTGCGCAGTGTCGGCCACCTTGAGCAGCAGCGACCCCGATCCGCAGGTCGGGTCGTACACGGTCGTTTTAGGGCTAGTTTTTGCGGTACCAATGCCCAGCACCTGGGCAATCACACGACTGACTTCGGCCGGTGTATAGAACTGCCCTTTGCTCTTGCCACTTTCGGTGGCAAAGTGCTGCATCAGATATTCGTAAGCATCGCCGAGAATGTCGTCGCCATCAGCGCGGTTCTTCGAGAAGTCCAGCGACTTGCTCTCAAAGATGGCCACCAGGTCACTGAGCCGGGCTACTATCTCCTTGCCGGTGCCGAGCTTGGTGGCGTCGTTGAAGTCCGGGAAGTCGGACAGTGAGAGTTGCTCGTTTGCTTTAACCAGCGGAGCGATGATCTTCTTGTTGATCTTATCGCCGATTTCTTTGTCACCCTTGAGCGCCACCATATCGGCAAAGCTGGCACCGCGCGGAATAGTGAGCGGCTGGTAGGGCTTGCCCGCATATTTATCGCTGACGTACTTGATGAAAAGCAGCACCAGTACGTAGTCCTTGTACTGGCTGGCATCCATGCCGCCGCGCAGGGCGTCGCAGCTCTGCCACAGCGATGAATAAAGTTCGGATTTCTTAAGAGCCATCAATTCTTCCACCGCATAAAAATGAGCGCTTAACCGCGGCCCTTTGCGGATTTCCTCGAGACGTTGCCAGCAGATTCAGCCAATTGGCGGGCGACGGCAAATACCTCATCCAGCGACAGGTCCAACTGTGCGGCGATGCGCTGCATGGATTTCAATGAAGGATTGCGGCGACCCCGCTCGATGCCACTGACATAGGTGCGATCTAGCCCGGCCCGGAAGGCTAGCTCCTCTTGGCTGGTCTCAGTGCGTTCCCGCAGCTGCCTGAACGCTGGTCCGATGTAGGGGGTAATATCCATACCTAAAGGTCACCCGGAGTAGACTATAGTACCACGGACTATAAGTCACATTTCCTAGGGTCCAACGGCCTCGCGGGGGATTCAAATACAAATTCGCAATTTCTTGCCTATTACTGTAGCCATTGCATTGGCCCTTGCTTCGCATGCGTCGCTAGCGCAGAAATCGTCAAAGACAAAGTCGATAACGACGGAGGCGGTCGGTGTCAACGACTACGGCAAGATAGAGTTAACTGGGCTAGCCCATACGGTTTCCCTCTTCTCTCTCGAGACCCACCTCCCTACATGGAGGTCAGAAATCGCCCGGCGACGCTATGCGGTCGTTGTGCTCTCAGCGTGGCAGTGTTGGTGTCGTCGTTACATTCCACTCGGGTTGCTTTAGCTCGTCCGAAGAAATGATCTGTGTGCCATGGTCAGGGGGCGGTGGCGTCTATGTCATGCATTTGCCAGGCTGGCTCTATCCGGGCCGGTAATCTCTGCTCGGTGTTGCTGAATAGAAATCTGCGTGGCATTGTCGCCCTTTAAACCTTGCTCCAGGGGGAGCCATGGCAACGACAAGGAAAGCCGCCATCGGTGGTGACACGGATAGCATGGGGTTCCGCACGAAGGCGGTGAGCAAGAAGTTGGGTGGCAAGGGTAGCCCGGGCGTGAAGAAGGTCGCCGCCGCGAAGGTCACCAAAGAGGCCGCCGCTGCAAAGAAGGTCGCAAAAAAGGCGGCCGCAAAGAGGGTTGCTAAAAAGACTGTCGCAAAGAAGGCTGCCAAGAAGGTCCCGGTCAAGACAGCTGTCATGAAGGTAGTGCGGAAGGGCTCGGCCAACAAGGCTGCGAAGAAGGCGGTTGCGAAAAAGGCTGTCTCTCGAAAGAGGGCTTAACGATGAAGCTCAAGGACACACGAGAGAATCAATATGCCTTGAGTGCCAAGGCCGGCGACGTCGGCCGGCAGCTGGCACTGGGTGGGATTGCTGTAGTGTGGCTCCTTCATGGTGATCCGAAGTCTTGGTCCTTTCCGCTCGTGTTGTTGCAAGCGCTCGTAGGCTTCTTGTTCGCGCTAAGCCTCGATTTCTGTCAGTACTGGGTGACCGCGACAATTTGGGCCACTTATGCGAGACGAAAGGAGCTGTTCTTTAAGAAGCGAAAGATCGATCCCAACGACGACGACGAGCCGCTCGCCAACTTTAAGGCCCCGCGACAAATTAACTGGCCTGCCATGTTCTTTTTCCACGGAAAGGCGGTGGCGCTCATCTACGGTGGCTGGAAGCTGGGGTGGTACATGTGGGCCAAGATATTGGCTGCACCGATGTAGGCCACTTCGCGCACATGTCTCGGCGGGACTGACAAAGCGGTTAGATTTGCCACCATCCGAAACCTGGCATCAATGGCCGCTATGTGAGGCCGTTGGCGTTCTGGAGCTCTGCCAATGTTGAGGCACCCACGTCGATAACCTGATCGTGCGGCGCTATTAAGCGCAGTTACGGACAACCCAGGGACAGTCTCGTGGCCGAGACAGAAAAGTGGTGAGAAAGGACGTGAGTCGGTCTGAACTGATCGTTTCTCTACTGTTAACGCGAGTACTGTTGAAAATAGCGTGCCTTAGACGATGACATTTTTTGCTTTATTCTAAGATCTATCTCTGACTTTGACGGGATATCTGCTCTCAGAACGTGTACACAACCCTTCTAGTCAGACCGGGTACCAAGAAGGCCGTCGTAAAAGTGTCCGGCAATCTGTGCGGGCCATGCGTACGGAGCGTTACTATCCGCGCTCAATCCAGGCAACGGCTACAGACGCCACGGCCACAAGGAAGAAACCATGACCTGCGGGCTGCCGCCGTGCAGTGGCTCCCGATTGCCGCCAGAGGGGTCAACGGCAACGTTCATACCCCGCTTTACCGGAAAATCTTGGCGAACGCCCGTTTGGCCAACATGGTTCAATCTACGGTGGATCGCGCACTGAAGGACTTTCAGGCCATACGCAACCATCCGGACAGAATATGCTTGTATGTCAACCATAAAGCGTCCAACGCGGCCACTTTATGTTTCCTGCACATTGGTCTCCTCTCGTCCGTTGAGTGCCGGGCCCGCCAGGATTCGAACCTACGGCCGGTCGGCACGCTGCGAAATGTTCACGACTGCGGTCGCTTGCGGCTCAAGATGCTCCTACGTCAGCAGTCTCGGAAATCCTCTGAAACTCCTTCAGATATTCGGGCCGATGCCGTGCCAACCAGCGGACGACCGATGCGTTTCCCAGCCACTTACCCAAATGCCCCTTAACAATCGTCAGATGTAAGACATCCGGGCCATAGGAGTCTTCGACCGCTGAAGTCTGCATTTGGAGCGCTGCCAGCTCCCGCTCCATCCGTGCAATGGATTCGACCGTCCCAGGGCTGGCCACAACTTTGGGCTCGAATGCGAGGAGGGGTGGAGGCGTCGCTGCCAGCATGGCGTTAGCGAATTGGACGGTGTAGTTCTTGTTCCCCACCATTAGTTCCGCCGCCTCGATCTGGCGTACCGACTTCATCTGACGGAGGACAGAGAAAATCTTCGCAGGACAAGGAGCATCCCCGAGCAGGCCAGCTGCCTCCTCGCAAATCCCATTCAGTAGCCGAAAGCGGTGCCTAACAGTCTCGACCGATATCCCCAGCGATCGACCAAGGCGCTCCGCTGAAACGCCACGCTCCAATGCTCGCACAATCATTTTGTGGTCCTGGACTGCCGAGAGCCGTCCGACCCTCTTGTTATAGGTGTAGGTGTCATCGTGGTCTGTGACCAGGCACTCCAACTCCGTCCACCCTAGCTCCCGCACCGCGACGAGCCGAAGATGCCCATCAACGAGAAAATATTGATCGGATTCCTTACCCGACCGGGTCACCACCGGGAACTCGACTAAGCCAACTTCCTGGATGGAGGCCAGGATTTGCTGGTACTTGATGGTGGCTTTAACGCTGGGCCGCACGACCTTCAAAGGCAGGATGTCCGAAAGCGCCAGACGCACGCTACGGCGGTTGAATGCCGTCTTTAGCTCCGGAGTTCCCGTTACGGATATCTCATTCATGGCTCGAGATCCGCAGGCGATCCTGAAGAAGCTTTGGCAAGGTATCAAGCTTTCTGCATGGAGAAGCTCCATGAAATCGGCGTTGTCCAACAATTCCTTGATCGCCTGCGTAGAGAACACCAGCCGCTCATGGACAAACGTAGCCTTCTTGACAACTAGCCGCTGCCGTTCCGCTTCTTTCTCGAAGATGCGCCGAATGTCCGACGCAGACATAGATTTGCGTTCACGGGGTGGAACTCCCTCCCTTGTCTCTATTCTCGGACGTCGCTTCGCCCGCACTTCTAGCAAGCGTCGAAGTCGGCTGAGTTTCTTGCCGCGAAATCCCTGCTGGTAGGCATCTGAAAGGAGCTCCTGAATTTCGGCGCTGCTACTCTTCGCGATCTCCGTCGCCATGCTCAACGGAATAACATCACCCTCGACCGCCGCCAGCAGTTTTTCTTCTCCACGCTCGAGAAGGTTAGCTACCATATTCACCCACTGCGGGGTCACACCAATGATGTCGGCGATCTCATTTTCAGAACGACCGCGCTGACGGAGCCGGCCAACTTCCCGCATAAATTCGATGCCTGGGTACGCCCGCCGCGCAACGTTCTCCACGAGACTCATCACGAGGCAATCTTCTTCGGCTGCATCGACAACCACCGCCGGCACCATGCTGTGCCCCAGCACTTGGAGCGCTTCAATCCGACCCTGTCCGCACACAAGGTCGTAGGGCTGCCGGTGTGCACCGGCTCGGCGACTGACGGTAACGGGCCTTTTTAGGCCCACGCGCCGAATGTTATCTACTAGTTCGGTGTGAATACGCCGACTTCGAGTGCGGGGGTTCAGCACGTGAATGTCGCTGATGGGAATGCTCTGTACCTCGACGGGCTCTGACGTGTTCATGCGGCCTCCCGGAGACGTACGCACGCCGCAAGCTCGGACAGAACATCGAGCGTGTCGAAGCGGTATCCGTCGATGAAAGGAGAATTCTCGAAACCAATGTGCTGCGGCCATGTCGCCATATCGAGGCGCGGTATCAGGTAGTAATCCCGAGCGTCAGTGTTGTTTTCCTGGAGCCGGATGGCCACGGTGATGTCGGGCATCAGCTCCATGTCGAAGCCAACGCTCCAGCGTAACGACCCTGAATCTCGCCGGAAACACTTTGCCAGAACCACCGATACCGTCCACTCGTGATTGACAGTAACAAGGTCAGTGTCGGCGCTTCGCTGCACGTCCCGAGCAGCCCTTGCCAGCACATCCACGACAGAGGCGACCACTGTTGGCCGCCACAGCCGCAGCTCCCGATTCACCTGAAGGTAGCGGTAGTCTCGCCCGCTTTCGTACCCTATAAGCTCGTAGGCTCGGACCAGCCCACCAAAGCGCTGCCGATAACTCGTGCTTGACGGCATGTCGTCTTGTTCATCGATGACGAGACCGGAAAGCGCCCGGACTTTGTTAGCCAGCTCGCGGAGAAGGGCCAGCATCTGGTGGTCTTCCAGTCGCGCTGAGCGCGCGGCGACGATTTCTCGCACGCGGAGGAAGGCCGCCGGAGAGACGATGCCATCGAAGGCCCCGTCGCAACGAACCCATCGTTCCGGCGGATTCGGTAGGGTCGGCGTCTTTAGCTTCCCCGACGTCCTGGCGTAGACGTTGTTGCCGATGTATTTCTCATTCGTCAGTACCTGATGAACCGTGCCGCGCGACCACGGCCGATCAAAGTCGGTGACGATGCTTTCATCGTTGAGCAGGTCGGCGATGGATTGCTCGCCGAGGTGACGTTCGAGGAATAGGTGATAGATACGGTGAACGGTGGCGACCTCGTCATCGGGCCCAGCTACGAGAACGACTCTGTCGGTCTGGATGCTCTTTTGCTGCCCCCGCGTCAGCAGCCCCTTCGCTGACCGGTGCTCATCGATCAACTGTCGCCTGAGCCCGTAACCGGGCGCCCCGCCCTGGTGAAAGCCGAGCCGAACCAAACGGCATTGGCCAGCGAAGACCTTTGCTGACAGCTCGCGGCTGTACTCCGCCGCCATGCTTCTCTTGACACCTTTAACTATGGTAGCTAACGGCGTGCCATCATTCTCGAACGGTTCCGCGCAGTAGATGACGCGGACACCAGCCTTCGTGCACAGGTATTCGTAATGTGCGGCTTCGTCCGAGTTCTGGAAGCGTCCCCACCTACTTATGTCGTAGACGAGGATGGCCGAGAAGTTCAGTCGGCCCGTTGTGACGTCGTCAAGCAACTGCCTAAGACCGGCTCGCCTACCAATTTCGAGGCCGCTCTTGCCGTCGTCACCGTATGTGCGGACCACCTCCATCCCGTGACTTTCCGCATATTCGCGAATAGCGGCCGACTGGTTGGCGGTTGAGTACTTCTGGTGATCGGTCGACATCCGCACATACTCGGCGACCTGAAGTCGGTCACCTGGTAAGCGTGTCTCCGAAAGGCTAGGCGGTGCCATGGGCACCTCGACTGCTAAGTGGTCCCCCAGAAGGATGACGCTACTCTCTATACGACCTGATTCTGTGATCTGGCGCTCATTTTCACCTGCGTTGATCGATCGAGTGCTCGCTCTTTGGAGACACAAACCGCCGCGTCAATCGATCACCTCCCATGCGTTTGGGCAACCAATCATCATGCGGTAGAGCCGCTCGTCGACATAGGGAAACCATTCCAGGAAGCCGTCGATCGCCTGATAGAGCTCCTTACGGACTCCTGAAAAATGCGCGGACCTCAGCACAACTCGTTTTGCCACGGCGTAAATCGCCTCCTCATAGGATCGACCTATGCCTAGACCCTCATATCCTCTTAGGACGCAGATACGCATACGTCCTAGCAGAACGAGCAGTGCACTCACTGACCCTTTCTTCCGTAGGACGCTGATCACCTCCGGCGAGTCTGGAACCTCGATCTGTTGTTTGAACATTGTGAATGCGCCACTCCACCGCTCGTCCCATACCGAGCGCCTGGCCAGGCATCGGGGCAACGTTCCCATTGCATCTAGGAGCCCGTCCTGCCGGAGGCTGCCATCGCACAAGATTCGGCCAATGGGGTGGTCCGCCCACCAGGCAAGCGGCGACTTCGGGTAGCGCGACGTCACGGAATCGATGACCTGCGGGCTGAGCCCTCCACCGCGGAGGACGTGACGAAATGTCCCTTTCAGCTGAGGCGTGGAAACACCGAAGATGCGACGCTCCATTTCATTAGCATCGGAGGTACCGGCTAAACGAACGAGTTCGGCCCGTATAGCGGCGTGCCGTAAAGCCATAAGGAGATCAGGCCGAGACGTGGTCGGTTCGACGTAGAAGACACCTGAGTCGACGTACGGCTTGTGTCTTGCCATGTGTGAAAATTCCCATCGTAATTTTCATAGTGACACCCCGAAAGGGCGCGGATAAGCTCGATCCGTATCTGAGGTGCCCGTTATGCCACTAAACGTAACCACGACGGAAGAGGAACGACTGTTCGCCCATTTCGGTCCGCTCATCGGCGGATCTGATCTCGTACGAGTGGCGGGATTTCGGTCATCGCAAGCTCTGAAAATGGCCGCGCTTCGAGGCCGCCTAGGATTCAGAACATTCACACTCGAGGGTCGCCGGGGACGTTTCGCACGAACCGAAGAAGTTGCGACCTGGCTTCGCGGCTTAGCCATGACGACGCCTAACACTTGATTCGAGATGCTCGCTGCGACATCGGGATTGCCCATGTGTGTCTAGGGCGAATCAAACCATCCGATCATCGGAGGCAACTATATGACTAGCTAACCCGCACCGGGGGCTAGAAAGCAAAAACCCCGGCCTTAGGAACCGGGGTCTTGCGGGTTTAGCGTTTGCTGTCGCTGAATCTACTCTATCCCCTCCCGCACCGTAGATCAATGGCCCGCAGGGGAGGTCGGCGCTCGCCACCGCTCCTCGGATGACCGATCAGCGCGCGTCCCCCGCGCGAGGTGGGAATATGCCCAGCTCCAAGCTGCTGTGCGAAAACTTCAGGGCAGTACCACGCCCTGGCCAAACTAAGCCCGCGCCCATACCGCCCCCCTGCTCGAGAAGGGGGTTGCATGCTTGTCACTAACCAGGCAAATCGCCCAGAGAAGACGTTCCACGCGTACTACGAGGAACACGGGATAGCGCCGGAGCAACGACGGCTGCTCGAGGAAATCCGGACCGGGTGTCCGGCACGCGAGGTCGGCGGCGGATCCGGAAATACGCTGATGCGGCTCTTTTCGCAAATAAATGCCGAGGCCAGAACCCTCGAGAGCACGACATGCGAGGGCGTTCTTGCACTCGAGATGGAACTCCAATCATCGATATTTGCTTACTTCTGCCAGCCGCGCATCCACGGTGTTCCTCACGTTCGGAACGGGCGCCGCCATGTGGGTGCGGCGACGCTCGACTTGCTCGTATACGGCGAGCTAGGGCCGCGCATTATCGAGTGCAAACCGGCGGACAAACTTAGCAAGCTGGTGGAGTCGGCACCGGAACAATGGGCCCGGACAGCTGAGTCGTTCACTAACTTGGCACACCAGGCCTGGTCACGAGAAAATGGCATTGCTGTCGATCTCTGGACTCCACCCAAGCCACCCGGGATCTACCTCTCAAATCTTCAGCTTCTCTATGCGGTCCGGCACGAGCCGATTGCCGCCCATCAAGCTCATCGCGTCCATCGATTGCTCGTTGCGCTTACCGATCGGCCGATGACAATCGACGAGGCTCTTCGCCGTTTCAAAGGACTGTCGCTTAGGACGATATGGCAATTGATCGCTACCGCCGCGGTGCACGGACCGACAAGGACCCGCCCGATTGACGCTGCTACCTCGTTTGTTCTGTTCGCGGAGTCCGAACGGGCGCGCGCACTGGATCGTAGCGATTTCGAGTTTCTGGAGACAAATCTCAACGGGATAGCGGATGTCGCCAGTCCCCTCATTCTGGCGACAACGGTTGATTATGCGCGAGCTCGGGCACGCCTAGAGCGCGTGGTGGCGATCGAAGCGGGTACCGAACCATCGACCAGAAGGATGACGAGCTTGGTAAAGCGGGTCCGTGTCGCGCGAGCGAACGGCACTCCGCCTCTAGAGGTTTGCCTAACCAGCTACGCCACCAGTGGAAACCGAACTCCACGTTTGAGCCCTAGCCAGGAAGCCGTAATAGCGAAAGTTATAAGCGACCGGTGGATGACCGGCGAGGTTCAAACAAAGACCGACCTTTATACCGAGGTCGATATCGCTTGTAAGCAGGCTGGCTTAGGCCGGCCTGCCCGATCGACCGTCGACGCCCGATTGAAACTGAACTCAATGTCCAAGAGGGCAATGGCTATTGGCGGAAGAAAGGCATATCACGCGGCCAAGGACCCGTCAGACCCCTCAGTGTCCACTGTTCCGGCGAGTCACCCTTGGATGCTAGTCCATATCGACTCCACAAAATGGGATCAGCGCCTTGACCCGGGCGTATTAGCGAACATGCCGTTTGAATGTCCCACTCTGTACGTCGCTATCGACGGCATCGGCAGGGTGCTGGCGAGAGCGATACCGTTCGGCCCGTCGTGCAGGGACCACCTAGGCTTGCTTTTCCGGAACATGGTAAAGCGGCACGGCCGCGTTCCGCTGTTTGTGATGGCTGATGGCGGCAGCGAGTACCTCGCTTGGCTTCACGAACTATTGGACTTCTTCGGCATCGGGCGCCACAAGCCGCCGACAGCCAACCCGACGACTAACTCCGAAGTCGAGAACGCCTTCAAGCAACTTAACTTTGAGTTGGCACATAAGCTACCTGGTAGCACGTTGCCCGATAGGAAGGGGCGGAGCGTCGACAATCGATTCAAGAGCTACAACAACGCGAAGATGGCCTATGTCGAGATGGTCAAGCTCGTCGACGCACATCTCTTCGATATGAACGAAAAGCCGCGTGCTCATCAGCCTGGGGGTCCCAACGAGCGTGCCGCTTTCTCAGGGGAACGTGTGGGGCTTCTCGGAAAAGCGGTCGAGTGGAACGACGAGTTCCTGTTCATGACCAGTGCACCGATTAAACGCGACCTCAAGCCTATCGGCACGACCGGCATGCGGTATGAGGGCAGGACATATCGGGGTGAGCAGCTCTCCGCGCTGCTGGCAACCCAGAAGCCCGTTCAGTGCCGTCGCGACTGCGCCGATCCGACCCTCATGTGGGTCAAATTCAAAGGGGTAATCGTTCGCGCGCGCAGTCGCGACACCTTGGCAACTCAGTTCACGGACGATCTTGAGCTGCTCTTCGACGCAATGTCGAGCTCATCGCTCAGGCGACATGCGGTCGAGACGAAGCAGAATCAGAGGAAAGCTCAGCGGCTGAGAGTCAATCGATCCATCGCGTCGATGACTAGCAAGTCACACGAGATGCCCGACGCCGAGCCCACCGCGACGAATTCGGCCCCTAAGCCCGCAGACGCCCGCGCGAACGACTGGAGTTCGGACGTCGATCCTTTCCAGTGGGAGGACAAATGACGGTTGGAATCATGCCGCACCCGGCGTACGTCGAAGCGCGAGAGGGATTGAAGGTTCTAATAAGGAATAGAGTCCCCGGCGAGATAAGCGCACTCGTCGGTTTAAGTGGCATGGGCAAGTCAGAGGTCCGCTTTGCGGTGATGCAGTCAGAGTTCGGCGATACACGCGCCTGGGGTCGAGGGAGACTTCCGGCGACGATGGTCCTCGCCGCACCGACCGACGTGGGAACGTTTAATTCCAAGGACTTTGCTCTCCGGATGCTTCAGTCAGTGCAGGATCCGTCACTGGAGTGGCTCGGCGCCCGCGCCAACATGGAAGACGCGGATGTGATCTACCGCAGCAACCAACTCAAGATCGACGGCGAGCTGTGGCGGCGCGCACGGCGGGACACGACCGAGCACTTGATGCTCAGGCAATTCGTAGCTTGCGCGAAAGCACGCGGCCTGGAGATTCTCGTGATCGAACAAGCTGGGTCGATGACGCACGTTCGACCGAAGCAAAGACCGGACCTCCATATGAATTCACTGATGTGCCTATGCATGGATGCTGGCATTCACGTGGTCCTAATCGGAGTACCAAGAACATGCTTGCTATGGCTTAGCGACGGCGAAGTTAGCCGGCGGACGAGATGTGTCTATGTGCGCCGATACCATTTGGAACGAAATGACGATGTCGCCGCCGTGAAACAGATCATCGCAACGTTGGCTCAATCACTGACCAGAGCCGAAAGGCTCGTCATCTACAACAGTCTTGACCTTATATTTCATGCGACGCTCGGAATATACGATGAACTAAGAAGTCTTCTTAATCGTATGGTGGTAGCGCGGGACGCCGAAGGCAGCACGAGCGTTAAGCGGGCGCATTTGGAGATGAGCGTTCACCCTCTCCCTCGACTGCAGTCGATGTATGAGGCCGCTCGCCTTGTCGACGTCGCACAACGGCCTGCTTCGCCCAAAGATGCGCGCGATTTATTCTCGAGCGTATTGGCGCCATGAACTCCCAAGTACTGAAACCGCTCGGCTGGACCACGCTACCGCCATTCCCTCTTGAGGGCATTGGTACGCCAATGATTGAATCGACTTATTACTACGCTCGGCGCCTAGAGGCTAACTGTGGCCTGCGCAACTTATCTCTTTCGTGGGAGAAGGAACGGATATTTCACGATCTTCATGCGCCTGAGGAGCGGGACGTCACCATGCAACTGATACGTTTAACCGGCGTTGACGACCTCCGGTTCGGTTCTTTTCGGAACCTTGGGGCGCTGATTCGAGATCCGGGTCAAGGCAAGCTCCGTCGATGGTGCCCGGAGTGCTACGACGACAGCCTGGGCAGCGTTGCATTGGCGTGGCACCCATTGATATGGACGATCGGTCTAGTACAGACGTGCCCGCTGCACAACTGCAAACTTGAAGGGCATTGCCGCAACTGCGGCGTAGCGCAGTTCATCAAGTGCAAGCACTCCAACAGGCTGCGTTGCAGAAAATGCAGAATCTCATTAGGTGGACGCGGCAACCGTCGGGGAATCGATCCCTTTCATCGTTGGGCGGATGGACAGATCGCTGACTTTATAGCTCGGCAGCTGCACAGTAACGCTGACCCCCTCCATGAGGACGCAGGTGAACAGCTAGCGAGTGCCATCGAGCGCATCTACCCTGATGCGTTTGAAAAGATGTATCTCGCGCGTACCCTACGTTTGGGCTCCGGGCTCCCCCTCCGCGCCCTTATCAACATTGCTGCCGGACACGCCACGAGCATCTACGAAATCATTCATCGACCCATGGAGGCTCTTTCCGCGAACGTCATCGACACGTGGGCGGGATACAGTTATCAGCCATTGGTGACCGATAGAAACAAGGACTATTACATGTTTCTTAGGTGTTTGGTGCGGAGGCTGCTTAAAGATGAAGCGAGCGGCGATTATTTACCTCCGCTACGGCATGTACTTAGGGCGATTGCCATAAATCGGAAGACAGCGCTTGAACTATTCGCGGAAGGATGCGCTGAGTACGAGCGTGCGCGCGGGTCTACACGATTTTCGCCACGTACGGCACACCTGGACCGAATGTTCCATGCTGCTCTTTTAATGCGCAGCCGTGGCGGCGAACTTTATCGTGCAGGACGATTTTCGCAAGCCATGGTGAAGGCACTTAGCCGCCGCTTCCTCTCTCGTGAGGGCGAGGAACTGGCTGTAACGGCCGCAGTAAGGTCCTTTTCGCTGGCTACCGCCTACGCACGCAAGATCTACACGGATCGTCGGTTGCGATGGTACGGCTCCGCAGTGCGCAGCACGACAGACCTTCCATCGACGGCGATTAGCGACATCACCGCGCCGATCGAGCCTTTTCAGCGGAGGCTCTTCTAGGTGGATCACAGTGCGACATTACCTCACACCTTCGCGTTTTAGGCGACCGCCCACATGTTTGGCTTGGGCATCGATGCAGACCCCTGTACGCGGGATATCAGGGCGATGCCCTTCGGACTCCCATGTCGCCGCTTACCGTAATTTCTGCCGCGACCTTGGAAATTTAGGGACACTTCGATCATGAGTGAGCCGTCGATTTATGTAAGCTTCTATCGTCGTCGCCTGCAGGGCGAGGTTCCGTACTCCAGTATCGGGAGTGGGTCACTTACCGACGTGTTAACGGAGTGCGGCGGCCTGGGCCTCTTCTTGGTGTCGTCGCTCCGGTCCCCGCCTGACGATCTGTGGGCGCGACTGGGTACAGCGACGATTGACTCGGGCACCGGGACTGTGACGCCTCGAGAGCTTCCTCCCTTGTATGCCGACGGCGCGCCCGGGTGGTTCTTCTGGCAAGGTACATTTCTCACCGGCTTAGCAGCGCTATGGATAGATGCGCATTCAAATGATCTGCCACCTTCAAGCGAACCGCGGTGGCTCGAGCTCCACGCCGGGCGGGTAGTGGGACAGGTGTCCGACCGACGGGTCCGCCTTAGACTGGAGGCAGCATGCGTTGACACATGGCCCGCAGGAGCGGTGTTTGTTCGATTCGATGGCGCATCCGCCGACTTGATCCAAGCGATCTGTACTCGCACACCGTCATCATAAAGCGTGTATCAGCACTTTATAACGATATATCAATGTCCATTTTGAAAGCGAGCGCGGCCGCGAGTAGGTATGTCGTCGCGTGTCCGTCGAACAGACCTTGTTAGGTCGGTCCTCGGCCTACGGCGCCTCCTCGACCTGCGTCATTCGCAGTCCGCAGCGGGGACAACGCGGCGTGATCGCCCGGCTCGGCGCGCGATGCGAGCATTTGGCGCGCTCGAAAATCGGCAAATTTGATGCTGGAGCTACGGGATCTTCTTCTGGCTCCTCAAACCCATACCTCGCCCGAAGACTCGAGTAGTCCCGCCGGCGACGCTCAATCATCGCGAGCTCCCAAGCACGCGGCGTCGGCCGCTCCCGCCGCATCGCCATACGCGCGTCCTTCGCTTCGGCTCTGGCCCCATCCAGATCGGGATGCCCGGCCCATCGTTTGCTATCTAGGTCATTGACCAGGAAATCGGCCAGCAGGGTCCTGTGCCTTTCTTGATGGGAGTTCTTGGCCAAGACACTAGTAAAGCCATGTAGGTTTGCGACCACGCAACGAAAGCCATGGATAGTGAGTCCACCGAGCGACTCAGGCTCGGGCCGGCCACCGTGTTCGAAGAACAAGCCCCATGTAGCAGATCGCCTCAGGGCTACGCCGGATTTTGCCTTGATGGCGAGAAGATGCGAGATCGCGCCAACGTTCCCCGATCCGGACGCGGCAAAGCCGGATGCCGAGCCAGGAATTCTGGTGCTCCAGTTGGCCATTCGACGGGCGATGGTGGTGAAAATGATTTCGGTCGCGGAAATCGTGAACTGGATGGCACGCAATGATCCAGAGGCCCTCTGAACGCTCCAAGAGATCGCCGTTGTCGATACCCTTCTTGGGGCAGCGCGCTTTCCTCAGGCCCGGCGTACGCATCGCCGCACCGCTGAAGTTATTCAGGAGCCCTACAAATGGGGAGCAGAGCGCTCCAAGATTCCGGCTTCAACAAGGGCGGGAAGCGAAGTCGCGGGCAAGCCGCGCCCGCTTCCAACCTGTCTCGGGCCGTCAAAGCCCAGCCTGACGCCCAGCCCGGACCGTCGCGGCGGCATGACCGCGTGCCGCGACAGTGATGACGGGAGCCAAGTGCCCGAGGCGGCGCCATGACCCTTCCCACGCGATCAACGGCGATCGTTAGCTGCGTCCGCGGCAAGACGAAGTTCTTCGTTAGCCTGATTAAGCAGTTCCTTGGCCCGCTGCGCGTGACCGCCAAGTCGGTCATTGTTATCCCGCTGCGCGACATCAACGAGCCGCCATGCCTGCACGATGTTCTCTTGCGCGTCGCGGAGATTCCCATGACGGTTGCCAATGTCCACCCGAGGTGCTTCCTGGGCCATCGTGGCGCAACCGACAGAAAGAAGGGCGCCCATGAGGATGCCAGCGACGAAAATAGTGGGTTTCATACGAACTCCTGGTTGTCTTAGGGTTGCCGATAACTCGGCGAGGTGATGTCCGCGACGTAGCGCGGTGTATTTCCGTCGGAGACGGAATTCTTTGGTCTCAGACGACTTAGGACGTGCGATGAGTTCGCAGGTCTGATCGGTCACCCAGGACGTTGGGGCGGGCAAGCCATGCACGGCCGGCCTGCCCTGAAAACGTCTAAGGTAAGGGCGCTGCAAGCTCGCGAGCCGCGAGCATCAGGGGTTCCCCTGACACGCGTAGGACACCCGAGTAAGGCGCTTCCAGCTCCATGATGAGGAAGATGCATCCCGAGAAGACCAACGCTACACAAAATTGGACGACGCGCACCGACGAGTTGTGGCTGGCGAAGGTGCCCATGCCGACGAAGATGAGAACAATCCAAAGCGCAACCATAAGCAGCAACGGGGTCGGTTCTTCGACCTTTTTGTGCTCATAAGTCAGAACTCGCTGTTTGCTCAACTCAGCGGTCACCGCAAGGGCTCGGAACTGAAACCACGACTCACTTCGGGTCTCGGGTTCGAGTGCGAGAATCGACATCTGCAGCTGAGTGATCAAACTTAAGTTCGTTCGCGGGATGCGGAAGGCAACCTTACTCATCTCGCCGTTCGCGGCGACACGCTCGGTGGCCCGCTCCAGGAAGGCGCGAAGTTCGGACCTGACTGGCTTGGCCTCGATGCCGTACCCCGACAGATCCCGATCCAGAAGAAGTACCGACGAGGACACTGCCACGACGTCGTCGTTGGCGCGGTCAAAGGTTGAGCGGGCGGAAGTCACCATGAAGCCCAAGACCAGGGCCACCAGCGTCGCCATGATGTTGATGCCGAACTGCGCCGCCTTTTGGGCTTCATAGACCCGGTGGTGCTCGGGAAGCCTGCGGGCTATCCACTCGCCGAAAGCTAGTCCAAGCCCAGCGAGGGTCATGACGCCTAAGGAAAATAAAATTGCGTACACCGAATGTACTCCGCAAGAGTTAACCGGGGTCGCCGGCTGATCGTAGACCGAGTCGGCGCGTTACCGGTCGCCGAGGGCGACCGGTAACCTTTCCCTGCCTCAGAACTTATAGGTCGCTTTCAGCGATCCGGTGTTTGCCTGGAAGTGCTTTGCAAACTCGCCGTCGTACTCCAGGCGCAGGTCCCAGTTCGCGCTGGCCGTCCAGTCGAGGCCCGCCGTGCTCTTGAAGCGGTGCTGCGGCAGGTCACTGGTGACGTGGAAGGTACCCGCGTTCGGCGAGCTGTCCGCCAGCTGCATGTCAGCGCCCAGTCGACCGTTGTTATAGACCGTTGCACCGACCGCGCCGTAGAGCTGCAGGGTCATGCCGCCATCAAGGGCGAACGTGCTGCCTGCCTCGACCATCGGTGCTGCGGACAACACGTTGTTGCTCGAATGCGCCACTCGCAGATCGAATGGGCCGGCACCCCGTTCCGTGTAGCCATCGGACTCGATGCGCGTCGCATGCAGGTCGACATAGGGCTTCAGATACCAACTCTGGAATGCCAGCTGATCACTGATGCGCGAATGAAGGCCGTAGTGACTGACATCGAACGAGCCGTGTGCGGTGCCCCCAAGGGCGCCGATTTGTGCCCGACGCTTGGAGTCATAGGACATCTGGCCGCCCTCAAACGCTGTCGACACCAGCCAGGTGCCCATCTGACGCTTTGCGACCACACCCGCCGTCCAGCCCTTGCCGTCGACCGAGTCCGAGACTGCATGCGTATCAAGATTGCTGTTGTCCGCCGACACGGCACCACCGATGAACCAGTCGGTGCCGACTTCCTTCTGCCCGCCCAGTTGGAACACCTGACCCGTCTGGTGGTAGCCGACCGTGTTATGGGCAGCATCCTGGTCGCCGTTGCTGGCGATGATGCGGCCCCAGAAGCAATCGCGCTCATGCTGGACCTGGGCGCCGTCGTCGAAACGAGGGCAGCTGTTCATCCGATCGACGAACGCGTCGCTCGCCACTACGTGCGCTACTGCGGCGGCCTGAGCCCCTTCACTTTGCAAGGTGCTCAATGCGTTGTTGTAAGACGCTGTATCAGTGACCGCATTGTTAATGGATGCAAGGACAGCCGCTTGCGCATGCGTGATGTTCGGATCGTAAAACTCGTTTTCCAGATGTTGTGCCAGACCGACCAGGTTCGACCCAAAGGATGCGCCCTGAGCTCTCGAGACGGCATTCAGTTGAGGCGTAACAACCAGATTCTTTTGCGTATCGAAGTCAAACCCATAGGTCGCTAGCCCGCCATTGGCATTGTGTATGTCCAACTCTGAGATGCCGATTACGTTGCTAATCAGCGTTTGAGCATTGGCGGCAAGCGTGACCGGCGTGAGAAGAATGGTGCCGCCTACGATGACCCCTTTGGTGGCGGTCAGAGTCGTCGCTTGGTTGGCCTGGAAGTCGACCGTTTGTTTGAGGGTGCCTCCCACGGTGTCCAGCGAGCCATTGATCACGCTTTGCGTTAGGGCATGTCCGACGTTTCCGTTTACATCGATCGTTCCCGTATTGGTCACATTGCCTTGGCTACTGAGCGACGTATTCCACTGTCCGAGGTTCGTAATGGTGCCTGCGGCCCCAACATTGATACCGCCGTCGATGACGCCGTCCGCATTATTAAGGACGGCGCCGAACGGTGCCAGAGTGACGTTGAAGGACGCGCCAGACACGTTGACGGCCACGCCGGCGACGGGATTCATGTTGGCATCGACGGGGGCGATCAAGCCGTCGTTGATGATCAGGCCATTTCCGTTCTGGTTGCCAATACCGTTGAGAACGATCACCGGTGCGCTCGCATTTCCGAAGATATTCCCGCTATTGCGGATGGTTACCTGACTGAGGTCGCCCTCGTCCCAGTGTCCCTCGGAGTCCGTCACGACGGCACTTGACCCGGTCCCTTGAGCCCAAATGACGCCATTGTTGTTGTCGACGTTGATGTGCCCGGCATAGCCGGTGCCTTGCGCCGTACCCATCATCAGGCCTGAGGTGCTGGCCATGAGCCCGCCGCCACCGCCGACACTTTGAGCGAAGATGGCTGGAGCGTTCGCGCCGGTGGTCTGCACCAGGTAGCCGTTGACCGTCACGTCGACGTCGCCGCCATTGCCGTTACGGTTAACACCGGGGCCGCGTTCGCTGCCTGCCTCATCGAGCGGGAAGGCTACGTAAGCCCTTCCCGAGGCGAGGTCGCCACCGAGTACGCCGCCGCCGCCGACACTCTGCGCAAGGATGGCGTAGGCGCCATCGCCGGCGGTAGTGACATCGCCGGTCACGTTGACGTCGACGTTGCCACCGTTACCCGCCATCGTGGCGTAGTTCGTCGAGCCATCAATGCTTTCGCTGGCAAAGGGGTCGCTGCCGGTATACGTGACGCCGACGATCCAACCACCGCCGCCACCAAGGCTCTGCGCGAGGATGCCGTGGGCATTGCGCCCCGTACCGGTATTGATGCTCGCGGTGGAGGTCATGACCTCCACGTTGCCGCCGTTACCGCAGCTGCTGAACGCGAATTCGCCATGGCCCGAGCACGTTGGGGCATTCGAGGAGGGCAAATGAGTGCCGCCGACGGCGATCGTTGCGGCGCTGGCTGATGGATCGATGGCGCCGATCGACTTGCCGTCGGTTCCGGCCTTCGTTCCCATGACGACGATGTCACCGCCGCCCCCGCCGACACTTTGAGCGACAATACCCACGGCGTCATTGCCGGCGGTGTTGATAAACGTCGCTTGCTTGTTGGCGCCCAGCTGATGAACGACGTAGACGTCACCACCGCTACCCTGCGTGTCGTAGTCGCCGCCCAATTTCAGCGCCGGGACCGTGTTGTCATAGGACTGGTAACCGCTAGAGGTCGTCGTGCTGTGGCCGCCGCCGCCGCCCAGGCTTTGCGCAAAGATGCCGAAGCTGGCATCGCCCTTCGTCACGATGGCCGCACCGGTGTTATTGACTGTCACCGGACCACCGAGGCCGACGTTCTGTGCCCTGCCGCCCACCGTGAGGTCAACGTCCGTGCCTTGGGGCAGGCTTGCTTTGAAGGATTGAACGTGCGTGGCGCCGGCATCGCCACCGCCGCCGCCGACGCTCTGAGCGAAGATGCCTGCCGACATCGGGCCGTAGGTTTCGAGCGTGCCGACATTGTTGACGTTGACCGTCCCACCATTGCCGGCCGTACCTTTCCCGCTGCCGTCGCTGCCGCCGCCGACACTGATGGTCATGGATGTGGTGCCCTGCGTGGCATCAGGCGGCGTGCTGTCCTGACTCGCTGCGTAGGCCAGATAGTCTGCGGACAGGCTGTTCAAAGCCCCTATGTCGAAGGACGTCCACGAACCCGGCGTCAAGCCTTGAACGCCCGAGAAGTTCTGCAGGTCGTTCTTGAGCGAGGTCGAGTTCGCCAGCCAGTCCGCCAACATCGTTGTCGTCGCAGGAAGGCCTGCCGTCGTCGCCGAGCCGGCCTTTCCGCCGCCGCCGCCGATCGACTGTGCATAGATCGCCGCCGCGTCGCCACCGGTGGTCAGGATATTGCCTGAATTGCTGGCCGTTACTGTGCCGCCGTTCCCGCCGACGCCTTGCGCTCCGGTCAGTTTGAGTTTGATGGACTGATCGCCGCCGGCGCCCTTCGCTGCTGCGCCGCCGCCCACACCACCGCCACCGCCGACACTTTGTGCAAAGACACCGTTCGAATTGTCGCTGATGGTGAGGATGTTGCCCTCGTTGGTCGCGGTCACGGCGCCGCCCGTCGCGCCGCTGCCGCCGCTTCCGCCCAGCGCGATCTGCAGCGAAGCCGTATCGTCTTTGTCCTGGCCGATAAAACGAGTGTCGCCTTTACCAAGCGCGCCAACCCCGCCGCCGCCGCCGACGCTCTGCGCGAAGATGCCGCTGGCACTATCACCGGCCGTGAAAATGAAATTGCCCGCGCTATTGTCGGCGGTCACGGTACCACCGGTGCCACCCTGGCCGCCGCTGCCACCCATGGCGAGGGTCAATGCGATGGACGTCCCCGTGCCTGTCGAGAAATTGCTGACGGTGGAGTCCCCTCCGGTACCACCGCCGCCACTCACGCTCTGAGCCATCAACCCGTGGGCGCCCGCGCCGCTGGTCATAATGAGCCCGGTGTTGTTGGCGGTGGAACTGCCGGCGGAACCACCATCCCCGGCATTGCCACCCAGACCGACATCCACGGAGATGGACGGCACGCCCTCAACCACCGAGAGGGTATAGGCATCGGCCTTACTCATGCCGCCATTGCCACCGCCGTCACCGACGCTCTGACCCAGCAAGCCCCAGGCATCCGATCCTGATGTAAGGATCTCGCCGGTATTAACGGCAAGCACGTCGCCCGCCGAACCGCCCTTGCCACCGTTGCCGCCGACGGAGACGTTGATATTGAGTTCCGCGTTCGCACTCAGTGCAACGGCCGAACCGCCGTCGCCACCACCGCCACCCACCGACTGCCCCATGACCCCCTTGGCGTGATTGCCTTCGGTCCGGACGATGCCACCGTTGTAGATGGTCACCTGGTTCGTGCCCGCGGTTCCGGCGTTGCCTCCATTGCCGCCGCTACCGCCCACGACGTAATTGAATACGCCCACGGATGAGTTCTGCGCGGAGCCACCGGTACCGCCACCACCGCCGATGCTCTGCGCCACCAGCGCACTGGAGCGCTCGCCCTTCGTGGCGATCACATAGCCCGTCATGGCCGGCGCATTGGGGTTCCGGTAGGGATAGCCGTTGTAGAGGGTGACAACGCCGCCGGTGCCGCCGGATTCGCCATCACCGCCAATTGCCACACCGACGCCAAGCGAGCCGGTCTGAACCGCACCACCGGCACCGCCGCCGCCGCCGATGCTCTGCGCGACGATGCCCATGGAATCGGCGCCGCTGGTGCTGATCAAAGAAGTGGGCTGGGTTGCTGTCCACTCATACGACGCCACGTCGACTTCGGATGCGTTTCCGCCTTCACCGCCGTGGCCGCCGGTGTGGGAAAAGATGCCCGACGTCCCGGCTCCGTTGCCGCCAGCGCCGCCGATGCTCTGTGCCAGCACACCAGCCGCCGCAAAGCCGGTCGTGGTGATGTTGGTGCTGCCCATGCTCACCACGACCGTACCGGCGTCGCCTGCTTTGCCACCCGCTCCCGCATGGCCGGCGCCGCCGTCGCCCGTGGCGCCCGCGCCGCCGAGACCGCCGATGCTCTGCGCCTGAATGCCAGCCGCCATCACGGCCGCCTGGGCAACGCTGCCGTTGGCGTTGATCGGAACGGTGGCGCCCGTGGCGCTCGTGGGCGCACCGACGGCGGCAATGTTCGCCGTGGCACCGCTGCTCCCGGTGAGGAGCTGAATGTCGCCGCCATTGCCGCCGATACCGCCGTTGCCGCCATAGGAGTCGACGGCATACGCTTCCGTGCCAACGCTGCCCAACCCGCCTTGACTCAAGGCGACAATGGCCGCGCCGGCAGATATCACGTTCCCCGAATAGAGGTGGTACATGATCGGACCGCCGGCGCCGCCGTCAGCACCTGCGGGTGCATGGACATCCACACCTTCAGCCAGCGCGTCACCGAGCGGCTGGGCCGCGTTGCCGCCGATGGCCTGCATCCAGATAGCGGTCGTCCCCGGCGTGTTGCCGTTCCATCGGTTTGAGCTGAATACGTCTCCGCTCTGTGCAAACGTCACGCCGGCGCTGTCGCCGCCATGCCCGGGCTGCCCGGGTAGATCGGCATTGAGCTGGTCGCCAGCAGTCCCGCCCTGACCACCGAGGCTCGTCAGCGCAACGGCAGACGCCGCTGTGGTGCTGCTGACGACGGCCGAGCCCGGGAGCATCGTCAAGTTAACCAGGCCGCTCATGCCTCCCGCACCGCCGTAGCTGGTATTGCCGTCCTGGCCTGTGCCACCCGTCCCGCCAATACTGTTGAAGACGATGGACGGCAGGCTCGTGGGGCTGCCATCAACGCTGCCTACGACCTGGCCGGACAAAACGGTCGCAGCGAGCCCTGCGGCAGTACCGCCTGTCGTGCTGCTCTGATCCGGAGCGGTGGTGCCCTGGCTGGACTGGATGAGCGCCGGCGTGTTCGGCTGCGGCGGCTGAACCTGCTCGGCAGCGTCTTGCGCATGGGCCGGCATTGAGACTGCGGAAAACGCCGAGGCGGCCATGAGGAACACAAGCGTGCGATAGAGCGGGCTGCGCGGTAAACCTTCAAGCACATGGAAAGATGACACCGAGGAGGGGGCATGGTTACGCATGATGGGAACTCCGAAGAAAGAAGAAGGGAGATGCAATGCAGGCCGCCTCGTCGATGCCAATCACGCGTGCCGGGGCAAGCGTCAGGCAAACAGGATCCCGCGGAGCTTCCTGAGGAGGCTCCGTGCTTGCAGGCGACGGTTAAAAAAAAGGTCTGAGGTAACCGCTGACCGGTTAGAACGACGTGGTGTTAGTCACGTACGTCAATGCGCACCGACGCGGCTGACGGCGAAACGAAATCGATATTCAGGCGGCACCCCCGCATCAGTTAGCCGTCCGTCGCAGCTTGGAACTGCACGGTGCGGACGAAACGTTAGACCCCAAGACCATCCAAGCCCGCTCCCCAAAGCGTTTTGGATGGGGTTAAATCCTCCGCCGAATTATCGACGCGCACAACATCGTGTTGTCATTAAACTTTCACGAAAATGCTTACGCAACATAATCGCCGAGCGGGAAGCTATGACGCCTGTACCTGCGGACATGTAGGCATCTAAAACACACGAGGCTGTCGGCGTGGAGCCGCCTGCCGCATAAACGCTTTTTGCGCGGGCTATGACAGCGACTGCTGATCACAGCCCAAGTGGCACATCGCGCGATCTGACATCGCTACGAACCCTTGCAGAACTTTGCCAAATACGCGTAACGAATTAGGACGAGTCATCCGGTAGGTCAGGCACAAAGAACGTCCCACGTAGCGCTTTAAGCTCGGCGCGGAACGTTACCGCCAGCCGCGTAAGAATCGCCTCTCCCGCGTCCGTGACCCGGACTTCGACCACGCGCCGATCATCAGGTGAAGAGCTTCTAACAACGATGCCCATCGCCTCGCACCGACTGATGAGTGCGACAACGCCGTGGTGCTGGGCTTGAAGGCGCTCCGCTAGCTCTCCGACCGTCGCCCACTCGCGGCCGGGGTAACCTTTGATATGCAGCATCAGCAAATACTGGAGGGGTGTCAGTCCCTCTTCCTTGGTCGCGTTCTCTGAGAACCGTTCGTAGCGGCGAATCTGATAACGAAATTCGGAAAGCTGCTCAAAGGCGCTCTTGGGTAGCTCTGAGGTGGCGGTGCGCGGCATAGCAGGTGACCAAAGGCCTTCGATGGGTTAAATATATCACACTGTGATATAAGTTTTGCAAGCACTTTTTTTGATCGCTCAGGTCGCGACCCGCTGGCCTCGCTGAGCACGGACCCCGTCCTCGCACTCGGGTACGGACGGAAAGCAAGGGCTAATCGCTGGGGGCTGGGGGCTGGGGTGGCACCCAGCGAAACCTTTCTGCCCCGCGGACAAGATGCACGTCATCTCAGAGAGGCGATGGGCACATGCATGCATCGCTTCAGTCTCCACGGGTCCTTGCGCCCTGCCGGGTCATCGGAAGTCGATCAACGCACCGGTCTCCCTCGGGGCTCCGCGCCGGGAACGGGCCTTTGAAGACGCATATTCTTCGAATAAACGGACTCGATGCTTTCTGCGGAAACCGCCTGACCGAACCAGTGACCCTGACCCTGTGTGCATCCGTTTCGCTTCAAGCAGCTCAGCTGCTCGGGGCCCTCGATACCCTCGGCAACAGAGATCAGGCCAAAGCCCTTAGCGAGGCCCACGATTGCGCGAATCACCACGAGACTGTGGCGATCGGTGACCACATGCGTAACAAAGCGCCGATCGATCTTGATCTTATCGAGAGGGAAGGAAAGGAGTTGCGCCAGCGTGGCGTATCCGGTGCCGAAATCGTCCAGCACAATGTGGACGCCGTGGTCGCGGAGTCGGGTCATGGCCGATCGCGCCTCATCGACACGTTCCACCATCACGCTCTCCGTGATCTCGATCTCCAGGCGCGCAGGGCTAAGCCCATGCTCGGCAGCTACCGTCAGGATTCGCGCTACGAGGTCAGGATCTTTGAGTTGGATGGCCGATACATTGAACGCCATGAACAAGTCACCGGGCCAGTGGCAAGCATCGGCACAAGCGCGGCGAAACAGCTGATCGCCGAGAACGCCGATCAAACCGACCTTCTCGGCCAGCGAAATAAAGGCCTGCGGAGAGACCTCGCCGAACACGTCGTCGGTCCATCGTGCCAGCGCTTCGAAGCCGACGATCCGATTGTCGTCCAGCGATACAAGGGGCTGGTAATGCGGAACGATGGCATGGCAGGCTACTGCCCTGCGCAGCCGTTTCTCCATGAGCACGCGCCGATCGACGTGGGCGTCCATTCCCATCTCGAAGAAGCGCACCGATGAATGGTCGTCCGTTTCGCCGCGATAGATCGCTCGTTGGGCGCGCTGGATCATGACTGTCGACGTCATGCCGTCGCTCGGCGCCACGGAAATGCCGATGCTCACGCCCACGGTAACGGTGGTGTCGTCGATGGAGAATGCCTCTGACATCGCCAGCACGATGCGATGGGCCAGCCCAGCTGGCTCATCCAGTGAAGCCATCCTCGGCATGGCGATGGCAAAAGCATCCGCCCCGGTCCTGGCCAGGACGGCGCCCTCGCGAAGCAGCGCCGCGATACGACCAGCGAAGTCGATGATCATCTTGTCGGCCGCTCCGTGACCGTGCAGATCGAAGACGCGTCGATATCCGCCAAGGACGACGACAAGGACCGCTAGCGCATGTGCGTGTTCCATGCCGCAAAGGTGCTCATCCAGCCGCTGGGAAAAGAAGCGTTCGTTAGGGAGCCCCGTGAGATGGTCATGTCCGGAAAGCATGCGCGCTTCGCGCTCGGCGCGAAGCCGCCGCGTCATTTCGTGCGTAAAGTCCCTATAACGGCGAATGCCGTAGATGGGAACTGCAACACTGAGAACGAAGCCGACAAATAAGATGTCATCCAGTTCCAGGTGCTTGTAAGTCAGTGCCAATGCAAAAATCCGCCTAGGCAGATCGAAAAAGTGAGCGAGAGCATAGGCAATTCCGGCAAGTGCGACGAGGAATGCGCCATCCCGAACGTCGCGCCGCAGCCACGCGACCCGCAGCACACGCCCGCAGAACTCCCTCCATTTGTCGAACCATATCTCCATAACTCGACTCCCGATGGGTTCGCTTTGAGATGGCGTCTTGGACGAACCATGAAATCGCCATCTCATCTCAGTATGTTCACAGTGACACGAAAAAGCGTGAAAACCTCTCACATCCGTTTCACCGGTCTGCGCGCGATGTAACTCTTCGTGCCATGGATTCAGTTTGCCTCGGGCACATGGGGCGGCGCTTCGCCATGACGGACGCGGCTTCCGCCCGGCCTGCAGTTTTTGCGCGCCCATAACCTCAGCTTGTCAGTCGGACAGAGACTGACGTACGTGAGGGAAGCATGCCAAATCACAGGGACCCACGATGTCGACCTTCTTCGTTAACCAGCTCGACTTCATTTTCTTCTTCTATGGTTTGGCCTTTATCCTCCTCGGCACAACGTGCCTGGCGATTGCGAGGAGCAAAAGCAACGGAGAAGCGTGGACGGTCCTCGGGGGCTTCGCTCTTGTTCACGGCGTAGGCGAATGGCTCGACCTGACCGCATTGATCGTCGGCGATAGCCTGGCTTTTTCGGTCGTGCGCACGATGCTCATGACGATCTCGTTCCTGTTATTGCTGGATTTCGCCCGTTTGGAAGCGATTCGCCTTGGGCTAAGCCTTCCGGAACGATGGATCTATGTCCCGCTGACGATGCTCGTGGCACTTGTCGGCCTCGCCGCTGGCGTCACCGCCGCAAACGTTGCCGCACGATATGCGATCGCCTTCCCAGGTGCGCTGGGCGCAGCTCTCACATTGGCTTGGGCCGCAAGGACGCTACAGGCTGGGGCGCGCTATGCCCACCTTTCGGCGGCGCTTGGACTCGGGCTCTATGCCGTTGCCGCAGGAGCGATCGTCCCGACCGCGGCCTTCTGGCCGGCGAATAGCGTGAACCACGCTTGGTTCGCCGCACTGACAGGGACACCCATCCAACTCCTACGCGGCTTACTGGCATGCTGGATCGCGTTTTCGGTGTGGGCCATTTGGGCGCAGCAATTGGCCCGGCAGCTTGCCTCCGCGAGATATACCGCGTTCGTCCGACAGCAGTTCACCTGGACCCTGGTCGCCATGGGGACCATTCTCATTTCGGGGTGGACACTCACCGAGTTCCTAGGGGGCATCTACCGGCAAAACGTGCAGGAGGAGTCGCGGCGCGATATCGACCTGCTGGCAAGCCGGCTTGCCGGCGACACGGCCACGGTCGATGCCATGGTGAAGGTGCTCGCGGGATCTCCGTCCATCCGCCCGTGGTTGACCGACGGGAGCCGCCCTGACCATGACGCCGGACAAACATTCCTCGACCTGGGTGTCGACGCGGCGGACGCCCAGCGGGGTTACCTACTCAATGGGGACGGGGTGGTGGTGGCATCGTCCAATCCGCGGGATCTCCGACCCGGGGTACCGACCTATGAATCGGCCCCCTACTTTCGGCATTCCATGGCCGGCGCGGGCGGCTATCAATTCGTGTTCGATGCGGACGCCGGGCTGCACGAGTATCACGCGAGCCAGCCCATCCGCGCCGCGGACGGCAGGGTCGTCGGTGTGGCGGTGCTCACGAAGTCGCTGGAACTCTTTGAAGTGGACCTACGGCACTACGACCGCCCCTACTTTTTCATCGACCCGCAAGGCGTCGTCGTGATGACGAATCGTCCTGACGCGCTGCACCGGACGCTCTGGCCGCTCCCGCCTG
>Ga0247742_10000415_pt1 | contig 35451 bp, 29 predicted proteins | sample UWRJL208509C2_FD_180944 | JGI IMG/M metagenome (GOLD analysis project Ga0247742, IMG submission 180944) | Plant litter microbial communities from Arlington Agricultural Research Station in Wisconsin, United States - UWRJ-L208-509C-2 | ecosystem: Environmental > Terrestrial > Plant litter >...
ATGAACCCATGGAAAGGATAAACGCCCAACCAGTAGAGCCTTCCTGCCAAACCGCGGGGGAAGAAGATGGCCCGTTGTTTGTAGAGGCTGCCGCTGCCGTCGGGCTCTACCGACAACTCAAGCCAAGCACCGCCGGGAGCCCGCATCTCGGCCCGTAAGCGCAGCAGGTGTCCACGGTCAATCGCCTCCACCCGCCACCAGTCCACTACCTCGCCCGTGTTCAGGGTCTTGGGATGCCTGCGTCCGCGCAAGAGCCCCGCACCGCCCTGCAACTTGTCCAGCCAGCCCCGGACCCGCCACGCCAAGGGAAGGGAATACCAGCCGTTCTTGCCGCCGATTCCCTCAATAATGGTCCAAACGTGTTCAGGCTTGGCTTCGCTGTGGAAGGTCCGTTCGTCCAGGAACACTTTGTACCCGGCCCAGTCGGGGTCGCTCGGCAGGGGATCAGCGTCAATGCCGGCGTTGGCCCACGTGGTCTCCACCTGTCCGTCCCGTTCCTTGCCCAGAGCCAAAGCGACGGCACGCCGGTAGGGCGTCAGGCCGCCGTCGGGCTGTGGAATGTAACGGTCGACGTCGTGCTCCCGCGACACCGCGTCATGCTGCAGCGACTGCACCAAGGGCAGGGACATGGACAACGGAATGGGAGTCACCAGCGCAACCCACAGGCCAGCGAGCTTGGGCGCGGGCACGGGGAGGGCGATCACCAGTCGCCGCGGGAGCCCACGCTCCACGGCGTACTTGTTCATCATGTCCTTGTATTTCAGGACATCCCGGGACCCAATGTCGAAGGATCGGTTCAGTTTCTCCGGGATGGCAGCCGCAGCTACAAGGTAATGCAGGACGTCGCGGACGGCGATCGCCTCAACCCTGTTATTGACCCAGCTGGGCGCCGGCATGACCGGGAGCGTCTCTGCCAGGTGCCGGATCATCTCGAAAGAGGCCGAACCCGAACCGATGACCACACCGGCCTGGAACACGATGGAGTCAACCGCCGATTCAAGGAAAACCCGGCCTACGGTCTCCCGGGAACGCATATGGATGGAAAGATCCTCGTTCTCCGGGTGCAGTCCGCCCAGGTAGACAATCCTGTCCACACCCGCATCCGCGGCCGCTCCTGCCACGAGCTTCGCCATGGATTCTTCCTTGGCTTCAAATCCGCTGCCGGAGGCCATGGAATGCACCAGGTAATAGAGCACATCCACGCCGGTCAGGGCAGCGGCCAGGCTATGGGCATCGGAAAGGCTGTCCTGGATGATCTCAACCTCGTCATGCCACGGAACATCGGCAATCTTCTGTGGCGTGCGGACAAGGACCTTGACCTTGTGGCCGGCTTCAAGGAGCCGGGGGACCAGTCGCCCGCCGATGTAGCCGGTGGCGCCTGTGACCAGTACTGTCTTGGTCTCCTGCGGGGTATTGGAATGCGTAGCTTCCGAAGGCTGCAATGGAACTCCTGTGGCTGGGGGTAGAGGTAGGCTGGAATGACCCGGCATTCATTTGAATTTCCGGGCATTTGTGTTGCCTGCCCTTGGACCCACCCTAGGAGTTTCTGCCATGAGCCTCAACGGTCTGCGCCGCGCACTGGCGGAGGACAAGACTTTTGCGCGCGTTCGCACGGAGGCGCAGCGGTCCTTCAGCGACCGGAACGCCGACTACCAGATCAGCGCCCCCCAAGGGATGCGCGCGGTGTTGCTGGCCGAAATGGCCGACGCCCTGGCTTCCGCTGGCGTCGACGGTGACAGTGCCCCCGTGGTCCTGGCAGTCACCGCAACCGGCCGTGAAGCCGAGGACCTCACCGCGGCGCTCGCCTCCTACCTCCCGGCAGAGTCCGTGGCCACCTTCCCCAGCTGGGAAACCCTCCCGCACGAACGGCTTTCGCCACGCTCGGACACCGTTGGCCGCCGCCTCTCGGTCCTGCGCCGCCTGACGCACCCGGAAAGCTCGACGGCGGCCCCCTTGCGTGTGGTGGTAGCCCCGGTTCGCGCCGTGGTCCAGCCGATTGTGGCCGGCCTTGGTGACTTGGTCCCCGTCACCTTGCAGGTGGGGCAGGAACGTTCCTTCACGGAAGTTGTCCGTGCCCTGTCCGATGCCGCGTATGCCCGCGTTGACATGGTGACGCACCGCGGCGAGTTCGCCGTCCGTGGCGGCATCCTTGACGTCTTCCCGCCTACTGAGGACCACCCCATCCGCGTGGAGTTCTTCGGAGATGAAGTGGACCAGATGCGCTGGTTCGCCGTGGCAGACCAGCGCTCGCTGTCAGCACCTGGAATTCACCACCCCACTGAGCTCCACGCGCCCCCGTGCCGGGAGATCCTGATTACCGCGTCCGTGATGTCCCGTGCAGCCAAACTCAAGGCTGACATGCCTGCCGCGGCTGACATGCTGGAGAAGATCGCGGGCGGAATCGCTGTGGAAGGCATGGAATCGTTGGCACCTGTTCTGGTGGATGCCATGGTTCCGTTCGTGGACCAGCTACCGGCCGGCTCGCTGTCGGTGGTCATCGAACCGGAGAAGGTGCGCACCCGCGCGCACGACCTCGCAGCCACCAACGAGGAATTTCTGGAAGCTGCCTGGTCAACAGCGTCCGACGGCGGTGCGGCGCCCCTTGATCTCTCGTCCCAGGCCTCCACTGACTTGCACGCCGCCAGTTTCCGCTCGCTCACCGACACCCGCTCGGCCGCCTTGGAACATGGCGTGTCCTGGTGGTCCATCACATCGCTTGCCTCGGACGAGGACCTGGTCCTGGACATTGATGTGCTCAACATGCGTGCCCGCGAACCTCGTGGCTACCAGGGGGACGTGGCCGAGATGCTGGAGTTTATCGGCTCCCGTGTGCGTGAGCAGTGGCGTGTGGTGGTGGTGACCGATGGTCCCGGGCCCGCCCAGCGTTTGGCGGAGCTGTTCCACGACGCCGAGATTCCCTGTTCCCGCGTTGACTCCCTGGATAAGGAACCCCAGCCGGGCATCATCGAGGTGACAACCGCCGCCGTCGGACGCGGTTTTGTCCTGGACGGCCTCAAACTTGGCCTGTTGACCGAAGCTGATTTGTTGGGCCGTGCCACGGCCAGTTCCACCAAGGACATGCGCCGTATGCCGTCCAAGCGGCGGAATGCCGTGGACCCGTTGCAGCTGCACGCCGGCGACTTCGTGGTGCATGAGCAGCACGGAATTGGCCGGTTCGTGGAACTGATCCAGCGCAAGGTGGCCGGAACGTCGTCCTCGGACGCCGGGCTGCGTGAGTACCTGGTGCTGGAGTACGCGCCGTCCAAGCGCGGCGCGCCGGGTGACCGGCTCTTCGTCCCCACCGATCAGCTGGATCAAGTGACCCGGTACGTTGGCGGAGATGCGCCGGCGTTGAGCAAGATGGGTGGCGCGGACTGGGCCAGCACCAAGTCCAAGGCACGCAAGGCCGTCAAGGAAATCGCCGGTGAGCTGATTCGCTTGTACTCGGCCCGCATGGCCTCCCGGGGTCACGCGTTCGCGGCCGATACTCCTTGGCAACGCGAGCTTGAAGAGGCGTTCCCCTATGTGGAAACGCCGGACCAGTTGACCACCATCAATGAGGTCAAGGCGGACATGGAGCGGGAGATCCCCATGGACCGTCTGGTTTCCGGCGACGTGGGCTACGGCAAGACCGAAATCGCCGTACGGGCAGCCTTCAAAGCCGTCCAGGACGGCAAGCAGGTGGCGGTTCTGGTGCCGACCACCCTGCTGGCGCAGCAGCACTACGAAACGTTTACCGAGCGCTTTTCCGGCTTCCCCCTGAGGGTAAAGCCGCTGTCCCGCTTCCAAAGCAGCAAGGAAGCGAAGGAAACAGCTGAGGGCGTCAAGAGCGGCGCCGTGGATGTGGTGATCGGCACCCACCGGCTTCTGTCCAAGGATTTTCAGTTCAAGGACCTGGGCCTGGTGATTGTTGACGAGGAGCAGCGCTTCGGTGTGGAGCACAAGGAAGCGCTCAAGAAAATGCGCACCAACGTGGATGTACTGGCCATGAGTGCCACGCCGATCCCGCGAACCCTGGAAATGTCGCTGACCGGTATTCGCGAAACATCCACGCTGGCCACCCCGCCGGAGGAACGCCACCCCGTGCTGACCTACGTGGGCCCGTACACCAACAAGCAGACCTCCGCCGCGATCCGCCGTGAACTCATGCGCGAAGGCCAGGTGTTCTTTGTCCACAACCGCGTCTCGTCCATTGAACGCATCGCCGCCCAGATCCGCGAACTGGTGCCCGAAGCCCGTGTGGAAGTAGCCCACGGGCAGATGTCGGAGAGCCGCCTTGAGAAGATCATCGTGGACTTCTGGGAAAAGCGTTTCGACGTCCTGGTCTGCACCACCATCATTGAGACCGGCTTGGATATCTCCAACGCCAACACCTTGATTGTGGACGGTGCTGACAAGTACGGCCTCTCGCAGCTCCACCAGCTCCGCGGCCGTGTTGGCCGTGGCCGGGAACGTGCCTACGCCTACTTCCTGTACCCCTCGGAGAAACCCTTGGGCGAGGTGGCGTTGGAGCGCCTCAAAGCGGTGGCCGCGCACAACGAGCTCGGTGCGGGCATGCAGTTGGCCATGAAGGACTTGGAAATCCGTGGAGCGGGCAACCTGCTGGGTGGCGAACAGTCCGGCCACATCCAGGGCGTGGGCTTCGACCTCTATATTCGCCTGGTGGGTGAGGCTGTTGCCGAGTACCGCGGCGAGGCCGAAGAGAAGGCCGCGGAGATGAAAATCGAGCTGCCTGTCAACGCCCACCTGCCGCACGACTACGTACCCGGCGAAAGGTTGCGCCTGGAGGCGTACCGGAAGCTGGCTTCCGCCATCACGTACGAGGCCATCGAGGAAGTCCTGGCGGAGCTTGTGGACCGCTACGGCGAGCCGCCGCTGCCTGCCCAAAACCTCATTGCCGTGGCGCGCTTCCGGGTAGGTGCCCGCGAAGCCGGCCTGTCCGACGTCGCACTTCAAGGCAACTTCATCCGCTTCTCGCCGGCGCAACTGCCCGAGTCCAAAACCATGCGCCTCAACCGCATGTATCCGGGCTCGCAGGTGAAGCCTGCCTTGGACGCGGTGCTGATTCCCAAGCCCAAGACCGCGAGGATCGGCGGACGGGACCTCCAGGACGCCGAGATCCTTCAGTGGGCCAACAACGTCATTGAAGCGATTTTCGCTGATGTACCCGTGAAGGCTGGCTAACTGCATGATGGGAGGACACCACGCCGCGTCGGGAGCCGCGGCGTGGATTGCCATTGCCTCGACCGGACCTTACGCACTGGGCTGGTACCCGCTGGATTCCACCGGAATTTTGATCGGTGCCATGGCGACGGCGGGAACTGCTTTGGTGGTGGACTGGGACCACCGCCACAGCACCATCGCCAATTCGCTGCCGCCGCTGTCCAATGTGATTGCGGTGGGGATCGAGAAGGCCAGCGGCGGGCACCGGCAGGGGACGCACTCGCTACTGGGTGCCTCCGCGTTCGTGGTACTCGCGGCCATGGCGGCCCAGTTCCAGATGGTGACCCCTGTAGGCAAGCTTTCCATCGGCGCGGGGTTGCTCTGCATGTTCATGATCAACCTGGCAGCCAAAGCCCTGAACCTGTTCCCGAAGTCAGGCTGGATCACCAACTGGCTCTTCGCTGTGGTGATGGCCGGCCTGGTGACCTGGTTCGCGCCGGATCAATGGGGCTGGCTGCCGCTGTCCATGCTCACCGGGGTGGTGGTGCACATCGTGGGGGACATGATCACCGTTGGCGGGGTGCCACTCCTATGGCCCATTGTCATCAAACCACCGAAGTTCCTGCGCAAATCCGTGATCCGGGGTATCTGGCGGCCGAATGGGGCCTTCTCCATCCCCTTGCTGGGACGGGCTGGTTCCCGACGTGAGTGGTTGGTCCTGATACCAGTCAGTGGCTACGCCATGGTGGGCATGGGCGTGGCCGCGTGGACTCTGGCTCAACAGCATTGGCCCGGCGTGCTGGCGGCTCTGGGCGGGGTAGTGCAATTGCCGTGACAGGCCGCTAAGTCAGCAGCGTGTCCCATTGTTGGCCAGAACGTTCCCGGGCGCATCCTCAAGCATGATGGAGCCGGCGTGGCAGGTGACGTTATCTGTCACCACGATGTTCTCCAAATCGCCGTGGAAGTTGAGCCACGGGCCTTGAAGGTTGAAGAACTCGTTGTTCTTTACCGCAACGTCGCGGACCGCAGCGGCGCCGTCGTCGTAGTATCCGGTTTTGATTCCGTCCGGAGAACCCCAGAATCGGTTGCCGTCCACGGTGATGTTGTAGATCTCATGCGTCCCAACGGCCAATTGCAGGCCGGAGCCGTGCGATCCGCCGCGGACGTCGTTGTTTCGATACGTCACATCATGAACGGGTGCGCCGAGGGCCTGGGCCACGAGGCCGTCGTCGCCATCCGCCCCCTGCCGCTGGTCAACGGTGTTGCCCTCAACCAGGCCATGATGGGAATCGGTGATGTGAATGCCGTCCAGCTGATCGTAGCGGCCGCTGCTGGTCACCAGAGTGTTGTTGTTCCGGACGCAGAAATCGCTGCTGGCCACCACCGCGATTGAATAGGTGTAGGGATTGCGGGTGGTGACGCCCTCCACCACGGCGTTGGTGGAGTGACGGACATCCACCAGGTACTCGTGCAGGCGTCCCGGGAGGTTGCCCTCCAACTCGTCACCATTTTGGTCTGCGGTGAGTTGGGCGATGGTTACGTTCTGTGCGCCGTTGGTGGTGATCAGGGGGTGCCCACCGAATGGTCCCTCGAATTCCAGAAATTCCGGGCCCGCTTTCAGGACGGTTGCCGGTCCTGCTCCACGGAGGGTTACGTTGCTCTTGAGAATGAGGGGGCGCTCCAGGGTGAAGACACCTTCGGGGAGTTGGACGATCGCTCCGCCGCTCTTGGACGCTGTGTCTATGGCCTGCTGCATGGACTTGGACGTGTCCTGCGGGTCCAGGTAGCCGTCCACCCTCCATTCTTGGACGCTGCCGGCCTTGCTTCCGTTGGTATGGCAGGGCCCGGGTTCTGCTCCCCGGGGTGCATCTGACTGACCCGGCGGTATGGGCCCACCGCAGCCTGTGAGAAGCAGTGTGGCAGCCAGGGAAAGGGCCAGCAAAAAGGAATGGCCCAGGCAGGAGCCTGGGCCATTCAACGTCATGAGCAGCGCTTAGCTTTCGCCTGCGGAGTCAGAGCGGCCAAAAACGGTCTGCGGGATCCAGAAAGCCAAGGCAAACAGGCCGAGGCACACGGCCATCGGCCACGGGTTATCCAGCGTCAGGAAGGACAGGGAGTAGATGGCGCCCAGGAAGAGCGCGATCATGACCACGAACAGCACAATGCTCTGGACGAGACTATTCTCTTTTTCAATGGGGGCGCTTGTGGCGTTCTTGGACATTCATTCCTCCTCGGCCCCGCAGGGCTCAAAATCTTTGACGGCAGCGGAAGCCTTAGTAGGCAGATGAACCCTGTTCACCTTTGACAATGGCAATTCCGGAACTCGCTCCGATACGTGTTGCACCAGCAGCAATCATAGCCTGTGCATCAGCCAGGGACCGCACGCCACCGGAGGCTTTGACGCCCAGGTCCGGTCCCACAGTCTTGCGCATCAGTGCAACGTCTTCAACGGTTGCGCCGCCGCCATTGAAACCGGTGGAAGTCTTAACGAAGTCCGCCCCCGCTTCCACAGCCGCTTCGCAGGCGATCACCTTCTGCTCATCGCTCAGCATGGATGTTTCAATGATGACCTTCAAGATGGCCTGGCCGGCGTGGACTACCTCGGACACAGCCCGGATGTCCTCCACCAGCGCGCCCTTGTCGTTGGCGCGGGCGGAGGCCATGTTGATCACCATATCGATTTCATCCGCGCCGTCCAGCACGGCACCCCGGGCCTCAAAAGCCTTCACGTCACTCGGCGTGGCGCCCAGCGGGAAACCGATCACCGAGCACGTGAGCACACCGGAACCCTTGAGGGCCTTGGTGACGGTTTTGACCCACACCGGGTTGACGCAGACTGACTTGAACTTGTAGTCGACGGCCTCCGCGCACACCTTGAGGACGTCAGCCTCGCTGGCCTCAGGCTTCAACAGTGTGTGGTCAATGTAGGAGGCGATATTTGCAGGGGCGACGGCTTCGTTGCTCATGGAATCCTTCCGTGCAGGGCGTGGCCGGCCCGGTGGCCGCAGGGTTGTCACTGCCCGTCAAAGGACCATCTTGCCACATGCGCCGGGGGCCTCTCCGGCCCCCGCCAGCAGCAGCTCATGCGGCCAGCAGTGCCTGCTGATCCTCTTTCCCTGCACCGAGCAGCAAGCCCGAGGCGCACAACATTGCAGAGGACTCGGCGGAGAGAAGCAGACCCAGGCGAAGACCGTCGCAGGATGCGGCATCGCCGATCGCCCAGATTCCCGGCACGGAGGTGGTGAGGTCGCGCCCCACTGAAATGCCGCCGTCGGAGGCTATTGTGAGTCCGGCGCTTTCGGCGAGGTCGTTGCGGGCAGTGCGTTCCTCGGCCAGGACCACCAAGTCGCCCTTCATGCTGCTGCCATCTTCGAAGAGGATGCCGGTTGCCGGCAGTGTGGAACCTTGAGGACGGGCGTCTGGTCCGGTGCCGGTCTCAGTGCCCGGGAAAGGCACGACGGCGGTGGGGCGGAGGGTTGTGCGGACGGGGCGGACTCCGCGGGCCCGCAACACGGCCTCAGCCTGGCCCGCTGCAGGACCGTTACCCACCAGGATTCCCAGCGGGCGGCGGCCCACCAACCGGGTGACGTCTTTGACCGCTTCGCCGATGGAAACGGCGTCATCGATGGTGGAGTAGCTCAGGCCTGATTCGGCGCCTGCCACCGGCGGAAGGGCCGGGGCCGAGCCGGTGGCGATGACCAACTGGTCGTAGGAGAACTCCATGCCGTCCACGGTGGTGACGATCCTTGCATCGGCGTCAATGAAGCTGGCCGCCTGGCCGAAGCGGACCGAGACCTGGGGGAGTTCGGCGAGTTCCAACAGGGCCTCAGGGCACTCGTCGCGGTTGCTGAGTACCGTGATGGTTCCCCGGAAGGCGCGCTGCCGGGAGTCGGACCCGCCGGCGAGTCGCCGCACCAAGGCCTGGGCCGCTGGGCCTGCGCCTGCAATGACGATGTGGTGGGAAGGTGCGGACGGGATGGCGGACATGTTTGGCCCTTTCGCTCATGTGACCTGCTGTTGTTCATCAGCGTAGGGGGCCGGTTTTTCGCGGGTGTTTCGCCGCTGTTGCCATCTAGGGCCTATCCGTAGCGTGGTGTTTACCGGCCGGTAATAACGTGCGTCACATGTGGGTCCCGCCGGGCCGGCTTCAATGCCCGTCTGGAGCGGTGATAGTGCAGATGTCATGATGGACGCATGAGCCACGTCACGTGCGATCTGACTGTTTCCCTGGACGGATATGTTGCCGGTCCCAACCAGCGGCTGGAGGAACCGTTGGGCGACGGCGCAGAGCTCCTGCACAGATGGATGTTCGAGGAGCCGGAGGCGAACGCACCCGAGATTGAGGCGATCCTGGCGGCAGGGGCCTTCATCATGGGACGCAACATGTTCGCAGGACCCGGACCGGCGGCGTGGGATAAGGAATGGCGGGGTTGGTGGGGCGATGAACCTCCGTATCACGCCCCCGTATTCGTTCTGACCCACCACCGTCGCGAGCCGCTGGAGATGGAGGGCGGCACAACTTTTTACTTTGTGACCGACGGCATTGAATCGGCGTTGGCGCAGGCCCGGGAAGCGGCTGCGGACAAAGATGTAGCGATTGCCGGGGGAGCGCAGACAGCCCGCCAGTACCTTTCAGCCGGGCTCATGGACGAGTTGCGGCTGCACATTTCACCCATGATTCTTGGTGGCGGGGAGCGATTGCTCGACGACGTGGGGAACCTGACGCTTGAGCAGACCGGGGTGCGCGGGACCGGGTTGGTCACGCACGTACGGTATCGACCCAACATAATAGGGTCATGACCCGTTCCCTCCGAGCTGTGGCCAGGGCTGCCATGGTGGCCGTGATCGTTTCTTTCCTGACGGCATGCAACGCGCCGGCGCCACTGCCCGAACAGGACCCCCGATCCATTCCGCACGACGCGGACACCGGGCAGACCATTGCTGAAGCCCGCGAGGCCATCGACGCTATTCCCGGGATTTCCGTTACCGACTTTGCGGGCGGAGGCCCACCTAATGTGAAGGGCAACACCGGTTACGCGGTGGCGTTCGACATTGAGCCCGGGTACACCGTCACCTACGGCGACTTGCTCATCGACTACATCGTCCGCAACGTGTGGGCTGTGGGCGAGGGCTATATGCCCAACACGCAGATCCAGATCTCTGCGAGCACCGCCGACGGCGAGCCATTCTTCGACCTCACAGCCGCAGCCGTGGGCTCGGCCTGGCTCAGCCCGCAAACTTCCACGCCCTCGGAGCACAACACCGTGATTATCCCGCTCAGTGCTGAGGACCCGGAGGGGGCACGGAACCTCTCCCTGTTCAAGAAAGACGGTTCCTGGCCGGGCGTCATACCGAAGCCTTTCTCCTATGACGTCACCGTCAAGAGTGGCTGATCCCACGCGACAGCCGCTCCGCGCGTTAGCGGCCCCCACGGCCGTGGTTTGCCTGAGTACAGGGCGTCGAGGACGCTAAGGTCGGCGCCGCTGACACTTGCCTTACCGCTGGCGCGTGACCTTGCGTGTCTGGCGGAACTCCTCGGGCACGTTGACAACGCCCTTCGGAACAGCAACCGTTATTCCCTTTTTGGTGACACTGGTGACCTTATGACCCAGCTGCTTGGCGTACTCAACCACGGGTCGCGAGGCAGCCCTGTTCCGGGCGATGGCGATGAGCACGATCGTGAGGAACGCGAGGGTCAGCAGTCCGGGCACCACGATGGCGATCGCCGGGCTGATGAGACCGTTCAGAAGCAGGGCCGGACCGAGGAACCACAGCGCGACAGAGGACACCATAAACCCGAGAACCAACTTCTCGGAGTGTGCGTGTACGGCCTGGGCGTGGGCCAGCTCATCCGGGTAGCGTTCCTTGACCATGCGTGTGATGTCGGCGCTAAGCGCGCCACCGAGTTGCCTGGTCCGGTCGGTCATTGCTCTCCTATGTGTTCGTGCCAGAAGTTGTTCGCTTGATCTTCCCTCAAAATACTCGTCATTCGTCTCACCGCGAGAAACCATCGCCCTGAGGTGCCGAGCGAAGCGGAATGGACAGGATGTCTGGGGTCCGCTGTACACTGAATTATCGAACATATATTCGAATAAAGGTGTGTTGTGGGCGTGATAGTCGGCCCCCGCGTGATAGATGCGGGCTTTTCCCTGATGTCAGTACTGTTGGCACCTATTCCTGTGGCGGCGGGATATCCCTCGCCTGCGCAGGACTATTTTGATGGTCGGATTGATCTCAATGAGCATCTGATCAAGGATGTCACCAGCACGTTCGTGGTGAGGGTGACGGGTCAGTCCATGGAGGGTGCCGGGATCAGTGACGGGGATGAGTTGATCGTTAACCGGGCACTGGAGCCCAAGGATGGGTCCGTCGTCGTTGCTGTCCTTGATGGTGAGTTGACCATCAAAAGGCTGCGCGTCACGCCGTCGGGAGTGGTGCTGGAGGCGGACAATCCCAAGTATCCGGACATTCGAGTGCCCGCGATGTCGGAGCTGACCATTTGGGGCGTAGCCACAACGTGCCTGCATCACATTTAGGTGACGCTATTGCGTTTAACGGGCGATTTCAGTGACATCAAGGAGCGTTATTCCGTAGCGAAGCATTCCGCCGAGATCCTGGAGCTACCCCTGAACCTGTACATCGCGGAATATCTCCCGTTTAATGCATGAATAGTGCTTTAAACGGAAGGTTTTCAGTGACTCAAGGTGTTCCTCCCGGTGCCGCATCGCTGTCCTTGGCGGCCGGGGTGTCTTTCCTCAACGAGGAGGAGGCGGTGTTCCAAGCCATGCTTGAAGGCTGGGAAATGCAGCAACGCGGTGGACGCAACCTGAAAGAGGCATCCGTACGTTCCTCACTCGGGCTGGCGCGACGCTTTCAAGGGTTTTCGAACGAGTGGCCGTGGCAGTGGTCAGCGGGCGGATTCGACGAATGGATGATGCACCTGGTGGCCGTCAAGCGGTTGGCGCCGTCCACAATCCGCACCTACCAGTACGCGATCCGGTCCTTTTGCGACTATCTCTGTTCGGAACACTACGGATGGACCGAGGAATGCCTGAGGCGATTCAACACCCATCCGGTTCAGATCTGCCACGAATGGAACACCGCATCCCACCTCCAGGACTACGAAGGACGCCCCGGCCGGAGGCCTCTGACCCGGGAAGAGGTCCAGATGCTTCTGGACCACGCGGACCAGGCTGTGGAGGACTGCCTGAGGCTCCGCCGCAAAGGTGCCTTGGCCGCTTACCGTGACGCCACACTGCTGAAGGTGATCTACGGGTGGGGCCTGCGGATCAACGAGGCAGTGAATCTGGACGTCACAGACTTCTATGCCAACTCGCACGCCCCGGAATTCGGAGACTATGGGCTGCTTCAGGTCCGACACGGCAAGTCTTCGGCGGGCGGGGCGCCGAAACGACGCTCGGTCTTGTCCTTGCATCAGTGGGCGGTGGCAGCGGTGCAGGACTACGTGGAAAACGTTTGGCCCGCCGTCCGGGATGAGGATTCGAAGGCCCTCTGGCTCACCGAACGCGGGACCCGTGCCAGCGCGCGTGAGCTGCGGGTCAGGTTCGGGGAACTTCGGGACGAACTCGGACTTGACCGGGAGTTATCGCCACATTCCCTGCGGCACAGCTACGTAACCCATCTTGTCGAGGCCGGCGTCGACGTGGCCTTTGTTCAACGCCAGGTGGGCCACGCCTACCAATCGACAACCGCAATTTACACTGCGGTGAGCGGGGATTTCGCGAACACGATGATGCGTCAGGCCCTGGACCGCCAGCTCGGTCAACACATGGAGGAAGGAACATCATGAAGGTCATCGGCTATGAATGGCGGCTACGGGAGGTTATGGCCGCTGCAGGCATGTTCACCACCACCAAGTTGCAGCCTGGCCTCCGGGAACGCGGTATCGAGCTATCCGCAAGCCAGGTCTACCGGCTCGCTACGGAGAAACCGGATCGGTTGAACCTGCACGTCATGGCGGCGCTGATGGACATCTTCGACTGCTCGGCGGACGACCTCTTCCGAAAGGTCGACCTCGGCGCCTCCTCAGCAGCCACTGGAACTACCGGACCGGAACAGGGCGCGTCCGCGGATTTCCTTCGGGAACGCGGCCTACGGCCAAAACGCGCACAGATACTGCCGAATGACGGAGCATGAGAAAGCACCAGAGGGCCTGACTGAAGGAGCCGACCCGATAGATTCAGCTGGCGACCGATCCTACAGAACGGCAACATGTTCGGTCTGTCAACGAGAACGACGAATCGCTTGGCATGGCCCGGCAGGGCCAGTCTGCACCATCTGCCGCCCGCGACAGAAAGTGGATACTTGCCAAGCTTGCGGTAAGGAAAAGCCCAGTCTTTTCGCCGGTACACCCCGAGCCAAATGCCATGAATGCTCGAAACGGAAAGAACTCTGCAGCGTGTGCGGCAACGAGGGCCACGTGAGCACCAGGACCGAATCCGGCGAGGCGATCTGCAAGCAGTGCGGCCGCAAGAAGGAGCGCTGCGGTGCCTGCGGCCGCACCAGGATCGTTGCAGCCCGACTCGAAAGTATGGCTCTTTGTGACTACTGCTACCGCTGGGACCCAGCATTCTTCCGAGACTGCCTTCGATGCGGCCGCCACGAAAGACTACTCAAGGACGGGCGCTGCCACCGCTGCAAGGCAGAGAGCACCGTTGCCGGACTCTTCCCGGCGGAACTGCTCGAGACCAGCCCCCAAGCCCGTAGCCTTCACGCTGCATTCCTGGCCTCTGATGCAATAGTTGTCCTTCGGGCGTTCGAAAGGACACGCTCCGTGGAGCTGCTCCGCTCGCTCCTGTCGTCCCCGGACACCATCACGCATGCCGCCCTGGATGCTGCCGGCACGGATCAAGCAACCAGGACCGTCCGCTCAGTGCTTGTCGAACACGGGCTTCTCCCTCCTCGGGACAACAACCTGGCCAGATTCGAGGCATGGGTCAGTTCAACAGCGGCGATGATCAACGACCCGGCAGAACACGCCGCGTTCGTTCGCTTCACCCGATGGCGACATTTGCGCGAATTACGCCAGCGCTCCGCCCCGATTCCTTCAACGATTACCGCGTCCAGGCGCAGAGAGCTTCGGATCGTCCTTGAGCTACTTGATTGGGCCCGTCAACATGGGCGGACGCTTGCGACCCTGACACAGAAGGACATCGACCTCTGGCGGGCGGGCGGCCATCGGGAACGCCACCGCGTGAAGCCGTTCCTCGTCTGGGCCCACCAAAACAGGCTGGCGGTCAAGCTGAACATCACCAGGCAGCGGTCGTCAGGATTGTTCCTCACTGGACCCAGCGCGAGCGAACGCTACAGGCTCCTGAAGCACGTCCTCTCGCCAGCCGTCCAGGTTCTCCCTGCTACCCGGCTCGCCGCGAGCCTGATCCTGCTCTACGGCGTCCGCCCGCATCAAATCACCAACCTGCGCCTCCAGGATGTGATCCAGGAGGGCCCAACGATTCGTATCAAATTCGGAGCCGAACCCCTGCTGCTGCCGGACAACATCGCAGAACTCGCATCCGCACTCTGTCAGGAACGACGAGTGACCCGCATGATCTCCTCCGCCGAAGACACCCAGTGGCTACTACCTGGAAGCCGCCCAGACCACCCTCTCTCGCCAACGGCCCTCACGCAGCGCCTTCGTCGCCTCGGTGTGAAACCCGCGACAGCCCGCACTGGTGCGATGACTTCCCTTGCTCAGGAACTCCCGCCAGTGATCCTGGCCAGACTCACCGGCCTGAGCATCAGCAATGCCATCAAATGGGCAGAAGCAGTAGCTGCAAGTAATGCCCGCTACGCAGCTTCCCTAGTCTCAGAACAAAGGCTGACACACCTTTAGGCAAGTGATGGTCGGTAAACATTCTCAGGACACGGAAGCCCTTGATGCAGTAGCCGCTCGAAATCACAGGCGCCGTGACACCGATAAATGCGGCCCCTGCCCGAGCGATGGGTGCACGGGGGCATTAGCCGCCGCTGATGTACCCGGGGTTTGTGGCGTGCCGCAGGCCGTGGTCAGGGCCAGTGCCGCTGCCAGAAACAGGGCGGAGAAAACGTGCCGGGCCGGGGAGCCGGCACGGCACGGCGGGAGTTCGGGAACGTCATCAGGGTCGGGGTCCCTTTCGAGGAGAGTGCTGCGCGGGCGGTGCGGCACCGGGGCCGGTCCGAGCGGGGTCGGGGACGGCCGGCGGGCAGCAGTCTTCGGTTCGCTGGCGCCGTCGCTGCCTGATGACGGCGAGGATCCCGGCCAGGAGCAGTGCCGCGGCCGCGAGCAGCACGAAGGGGTTGGAGAAGAATCCGGCGACGGCTCCCAGGGCGCCGGCGGCGATGAGGACAGGTCCCGCGCAGCACAGGATCATGGCCGCTGCGACGCCGATTCCGGCGGCCAGCGTGTGGTCTCGCCCCGGGCGCCCGGCCTGCCGGGCGGCGTCCCGATCAGATGCGTTCATGTGCTGGGTCTTCCGGTGCTCAGGGGTCACAGTGCGCAGCAGTCGTGCCGTGCATCCGGAACCGGAGCCTCGGCAGTTGCGTCCGAGAGCATGGAGGCGGCGATGGCCGTGCCGGCCCGGTGTGCTGCTTCGATGTCCAGGACTTCGCCGCCGGGGTGGGTTTCCAGCCAGGTCCGGGCGTCTTCCCGGGAGGCGAAGTAGTGGACCTGGTTGCAGAACGAGGACCGGACCGGCCCCGTACCTGAGGGGTTGACGAGGGACACGACGGCGGTGGCCGGCTGCACGGAGGTGACCGTGCCATCGGCACCCGTCGTGACACGGACCAGGGTGCCGCTGCCCGGGGAGGTCGACTCTATGGTTGCGGCTTTCCCGATGAGGGCCGGGAAGATGAGGGTGTCCAGGGCGCACCAGGTGTAGAGCTGCTCCCCGGCCACGGTGTAGCGGTGCGGGGTGGGCCGGAGCGTGAGGCCCAGGCCAAGGATGTGGCCGTCATCGTCGTACTCGGTGTCCGGGACGGCAGCCAGTCCCTGCCGCACCGTGTCTTCGCTCCGTCCGCTGGCGGTGGCCAGTTCGGCGACCGTGACGGGCTCACCTTCGGCCAGGAGACGCAGCAACGGCACGAATAGTTCAGGTTTGATCCCGGACCGTGAAAGGGACAGCAGGTAGGTGAGGGCTTGGTGCTCGGTGGCGGTCATGGATTCGCTTTCTTGAGGTTCGGGGCCGCGCTCTTAGGCACAGCAGGAGAGTTTGGAGACGTCGGTGGTGAAGGCTTTGCAGGCGATCCTGATGCCCTCGGCCATGGTCAGGTAGGGGCTCCAGGCGGCGGCGACCTGCGCGGTGGTCATGCCCGCCTCGAGCAGGTAGACGCCGGCGGCGGCGAGTTCCCCGGCGTCCTTGGCCACAGCAGTGAGGCCCAGGATCCTGCCGGTGTCGCGATCGGCGACGACCTTGATGAAGCCGCGGGTGTCGCGGTTGACCAGCGCCCTCGGAACATACTCCAGGGGCAGGACCCGGCAGTCGCAGCGGATCCCGGCGGCGACCGCATCCTTTTCAGTCATCCCGACGGCACCCACGGCCGGGCTCGTGAAGGTCACCCGCGGCAGGTGCCGGTAGTCCACCTCGGCCACGGCGTCAGTGAAGGCGTTCTCCACGGCCAGGGCGCCGTGGGCCGCGGCCACGTAGACGAACTCCCGATGGCCGGTCACGTCCCCTGCAGCCCAGACCCGCGGGTTGGAGCTGGCCAGACGCGAGTCGACCACGATCTCCCCGGACGTGCCGGTCTTCACCCCGACGGCCTCAAGGTTCAGCCCCTCGGTGACGGGCCGGCGGCCCAGGGCCACGAGCATCCGGGAGGCCCGGAACACTTCCTGGCCCCCGGCCACGGACGCAGTGGCGATGACGCCGCCGGTGGCCTCATCGAGGCTCACCGAATCCACGGTGGCCCGCCGGACCACCCGGATCCCCTCATCCGCGAAGACACCGGCCAACGCCTTGGACACTTCCGGTTCCTCCCGCGAGGCCAACCGGGAACGGACCAGCATGGTGACCCGGGTGCCAAGCCGGGAGAAAAGCTGCGCCTGCTCCAAGGCAACGTAGCCCCCACCCAGGATGAGCATTGATTCGGGCACCTCGTCCAGTTCCATCGCCGTCGTCGAGGTGAGGTACCCGGTCTCGGCCAGTCCAGGAACGGGCGGCACCCATGGTGTGGAGCCTGTGGCCACGAGGTAGTGTCCGGCCTCGATCGTTCTCACGGCACCGCCTGGTGAGGTGACCCGGAGCAACGGCGCATCTTGGCTTCCGGTGAACGCTGCGTCCCCTTCGACCATGACCCATCCATAGTCCGCAGCCAGATCGACGTACTTCTCCGTCCGCATGCTTTCAACAAGCGCAGCTTTGCCTCCGACGAGGGCCGGCATGTCCACAGGACCCGCCGAGGCCATAACACCGGGGAAGCGGGCCGAGTCCAACGCCACGTGGCGGGCATCCGCGGCAGCCAGGAGGGCCTTCGACGGCACACACCCGGTGTTCACGCATGTCCCGCCCACGGTGCCACGCTCAACCATGACTACCCGTTTGCCCATCCCGTTGGCCCGGATCGCGGCCGCAAACGCCGCACCACCGGAACCAATAATCGCCAGATCGAACCGTTCGTTGCCCATCCCGTCGTCCTTCCCCGTGACTTGAAAGTTCCTATGGAACCATCATGAACCTTCCAGTACAGTGGAAGGTCAAATCGGGTGGCCACTGAAAGCGAAATCAGCGCACATGAGAATCGGACATCTTGCAGAAGCAACCGGAACCACGACCAAGACCCTGCGGTTCTACGAAGAGTCGGGGCTGCTCCCGCCCGCAAGGCGCACGGCGTCCGGCTACCGGGACTACACCGACGATGCTGTGGGCCGGGTCGGGTTCATCCACCGCGGCCAGGCCGCCGGGCTCACCCTCGCCCAGGTCGGGCAGATCCTGCGGATCCGCGAACACGGACAGGCGCCGTGCTCACACGTCCGGGACCTGCTTGGAGAGCGTCTGCGGGAACTCGATGCCCAGATCGCCGAGCTTCTCGCCCTCAGGGAAACCATCTCCCAGCTGCACGCCCAGGCCGCTGAACCTGAACCGGACACGTGCTCCGCTGACGAGGTCTGCCGGTACATCTAATCGGCATCCCCATGGGATGAAGAGGAGACATGCCCCTCACCGGCATTGAGCGGGGCCAGAAATAACCGTCCCACAGGGGCCACAATGAGTTGGCATACTCACCCCCTGAATGCTCCGTCATCCTCCGCTGGCGGCCTAATTGCCAGTACTGCTGGGCCGTGATGTGGCTAGTGTGGTCCAGGGTGGTCCGGCCGGAGCCGGAGGGCAACCCAGAGACCGCACCGCCGGCAGATGTAGATGGGTTCCGAGCCCAGTGCATGCAGTTTGCGACGCTGCATCACTCTGCCACAGCAGGAGCAGCGGAAAGCGTCAGAGTCCATGGTTCCTCAGGGCTTCCGTCAGCCGATCAAGCGTGGGCAGGCCTGAGTGGCCGTCGGGCGTCATGTGGATGCGGCAGGCCCAATCGCTCCTAGCCGATCCGGTCGGAAAGATATCGACACCGTTGACGGTGATTGTCGGCGAACCGGCAAAGCCTGTGTCCCGAATGTCTGATTCGGACGTAAGACGACGCTGGTGGACTGCAAGATCGGTTCGTCCCAGGCCGGTCAGGGCTGTTTCAAGGCGCTCGTATGCCCTGGCGGAGTTGGGGCACTCATCAACATGGAGCAGTTCGATTCTCATGGGGTCATTCTCCTCGCCTGGTTCCTGGATGGGGTAGGGCAGACGCGGCCCGCGGGTGCTGTGTGGTCAACCGTTTCGTGGCCGCGGGGACAGGATCGTGCCGAGAGCCAGGAGGGCTACTCCGACGGTGACGAAGATGTCGGCGAGGTTGAAGGTGGGAAACCAGCCGCTGTGCAGGTAGTCGACCACGCCTTGCCCGTCGAGCCAGTTCCCGGCGGCGCCTTCCGAATAGGCTCAGGAGGAGTGGCAGGTCATGCATTTGGATGCAACCTGGCGGGAGTATTGGCAAATTGTCAGCGCTCGACAGTAGGCTAAATTCGAACATATATTCGATTAGGCGGTGTGTCATGTGCTTTCGACGCGTCATCGACGTGGTATCAACAGCGAAGCCCGGCGGCAGTATCCTGACTCGCATATCGCCGTGGTCACCTCTGGGAAAAGCGTCACAATGAATAACGCCACGTACCGACATGATTGAATCCAGCCGGTAGGGCTTCGCACCCTCTGGGTCGCCGACGCCCTCCTGGGCATCCTCTTCCCCACGCTGGCGGCCCTCGGGGAAGGCTTGGCCACGGGGGCCATCTACCTGGATTTCCGTACCACCGGCATCCCGTCTGCCCGGACTTTTCCACAATCCGGTGGGCGGGATGTTTTCTTGTCGGGGCCCGAAGGTACAGTAGAAGTATTCGAATATATGTTCGAATGCGCGGCGTGTCCTGCACTGAAACGGCGGCTCGCGTGCTAATGCCGATTTAGGGATGGAAATGTCCAAGCCAGCGCTCATGCACCGCATGCAGGAGATTGCCCATGTGGATATCAACTGCTTCTACGCCTCGGCGGAGAGGGCCTTCAACCCTGCGCTGGAGGGCAAGCCTTTGATAGTGCTGTCCAACAACGACGGTTGCGCCGTGACCCGGTCGCCCGAGGCAAAAAAGCTGGGAATCGGCCTGGGGGAGCCATGGTTCAAGCTCGCGCCACGGGCCGAGGAATGGGGATTGATAGCCCTGTCGAGCAACTACGAACTGTATGGAGACATCAGCTCGCGCGTCATGGAGCTCCTGGCCCGGTACTCAGCATGGCAGGAGGTGTACTCCATTGATGAGGCGTTCCTGGGAGTGAAGGGGCAACCGGATGACCTGCTGGAATTGGGGCGAACCATCAAGGTTGCCTGCCAACGGCATGTGGGGGTTCCCGTTTGCGTAGGGATCGCGCGCACTAAGACTCTCGCCAAGCTCGCCAATAAGTGGGCCAAGCATAATCCGGCCTTCAACGGTGTGTGCCGTTGGGACTCCGTCCCGCAGGCCCAACGCGAGGCACTCATGGCGCGGCTCTCCGTGATCGAGATCTGGGGCGTCGCCACCCGGCTCACAAGACGCCTGAACGCGATGGGGATCTTCTCCATCCTGGACCTGGTCCGGGCCGACCCTGTGGCGTTGAGGGATAAATTCTCCATCGTCATGATGCGCACTGTCTTGGAACTGCAAGGCACGCCCTGCATCCCCATGGAGGAAGAACGAATCGGGCGGGACCAACTGATTTTCTCCCGGTCTTTCTCCACGCCGATCACCACGGCCGCGGAGTTACGTCAGGTGCTCAGCGTTTACGGTCAGATGGCCAGTGCCAGGCTGGCCAAGCACGATCTTCAGGCCAAGTTGCTGACTGCCTTTGCTGCAACATCGGTCTACAACCCCAACGACAAATCGTTCCCCACTGTCAACGTCAAACTACCTATGCCAACCTCGGACCCCGTTCTGCTGACCAAGGCCGCACACGCTCTGGTTCCCAGGATCCAGGAAGGCGTCAGGTACGCCAAAGCCGGGATCATGGTCACTGACCTTCGCCCCAGCGGCAACCAGAAACCATTGGAAATCTTCGAGAACCCGCATGAAGAGCGGGGCATTGGCCCCTTGCTGGAGCAAGTCAGCAAGCGGTATGGCCGGGGCTCCATTGGTTTGGGCCATGCGGGCATCAAGGGCGGCCCGGACTGGTCCATGAAACGGGACATGCTCAGCCCCCGCTACACCACCAACTGGGACGAACTTCCCCTGGTGAAGGCGGCCTAGCGTGGCAGGGAAAACCGTGGCAGGAGACCTAAGCCCGCAGCCGGTAACCCCGCTTCACCACGGTTTCCACCAGCTTGCCGTCCGGAAGGGAGGACCGCAGCCGGCTCACCGTCATGTCCAGGGCGTGCACAGAGCCGCGCAAGTCCAACAAGTCAGAGAGAGCCTCCCGGGACAGTACAGCTCCACCCGCACCCAGCAGCGCTCGCAACAGCAGCAGGGGAGCCGGTGCAAGGTCCACCACCTCGCCGTTAATCCGCAAGCAGCGTCCGCGCAATTCGATGGTGGCGCTCTTTGTTTCCAAACGCCGTACGTGGTTCAACGAGAGATGTTCAGTCACCAGCCTGATCAGCGCACCCATGCGGTACCGGTCGGGAATCAGTGGCGTCAACCCGGCGTCGACCAGCGGTTGTGCGGTGACCGGCCCAACGGCCGCAACAGTTACCGGACCCTTCAGGGCTTCGATGAGCTGGCGGTAGAGGCCCATTTCGTGGGCGGTGCTCCACATCGCATCCACGGCGGGGGCGCTGGTGAACGTCAGGACGTCGAGGTTGCCACCCACCACGGCTTCGATCAGCCGCGGCAGCTTGTCTTCGCCGTCGGGCTTAACCCAGCGGTACGGGGTCACGGTCAGGACCGTGGCGCCGGACATGCGGAGCCGTTCCAACTGGCGGACGTCGGTGTACCCGTGCAGCTGCACAGCGACGGTCTTGTTGCGAACGCCTTCGGCCAGCAGCATGTCCACCAGGGTCGCGGTGGTTTCGTCACTGCTGATTCCGACGTCGGCGAGACCGGCCGCCCGCACGGCGCCGCGGGCTTTGGGGCCACGGACGAACATGCGGCACGCGGACAGCGTTTCCAGGAGTTGCTCGCCGATGCCGAAAGAATCTGCGGCTTCACACCAGCGGCGCATCCCGTATGCCGTGGTGGCGATGCAGATGTCCGGTTTAGCCGCGATGATGGTGCGGGTGTCCTCAATGAGGACCATATCCTCCTGCACCGGGGCGATCTTCAAAGCCGGGGCGTGCAACACGCTCGCGCCGCGACGCTCCAGGGCCTCAATGAGGTCCCGGGAGCGGCGGTGCGAGGTGACGCCAATGCGGAAACCGTCCAGCGGCGCTTCTACGGCTTCGGAAGCTTCCGGCGCGGCCGTAGCGTCCTGGACTTCGATGGCATGTGCAACAGTCATGGGTTCTTACCTTCAGGCTTCAAGGAGCGAAGCCGCGAGTCGGCTCAGTTCAGCGGATGCTTCGGCATGGTTCCGGTTGGCTTCAGCAACGCGGACCACCTCGCCGATGACCAGTACGGCCGGGTTGCTGCAGCCGGTGGCCGCCGTTTCGATGGTACCGAGGTCCGCGATGGTGGTGCGCTGTCCCGGGCGGTAGCCACGTTCCACCACCGCCATGGGCATGTCCGGCCTCATCCCTGCCCGGCGAAGACCAGCGGCCAGCTGCGGCAGGGTACCGATGCCCATGAGGACCACGATCGTCCCGCCGAGGCCGGCAAGATGGGTGTGTTCCTTCTCGGTCAAGGGGGCATGGCCGGAGACCACGGTGAACATGTGGCTCACTTCGCGGTGTGTCACTGGAATGCCGGCTGCGGCGGGCACGGAGATCGCGCTGGTGACGCCGGAGATGACCCGGACGGGAACACCGGCTGCAACACAGGCCGCCACTTCCTCGCCACCACGGCCAAAAACGTACGGGTCCCCGCCCTTGAGCCGGACAACGTTCTTGCCCAGCAGGGCAGCGTCCACCATGAGCTTTTCAATGTCCCGCTGAGTTACTTTATGGAGCCCGGGCTGCTTTCCCACGTCCACGAGTTCTGCAGAGGTCAGATCGGCCAGCTCCTGGTAGGGAGCGAGCCGGTCATAAAAGACGACGTCGGCATCACGCAGTGCGTCCACGGCACCCACGGTGAGCAGGTCCAAGGCCCCAGGGCCCCCACCCACCAGGGTCACATGGCCTTCGGCTCCGGGAGCAGGCTCAAACGCAACGGGAACCCCGGCGTCGCGGCAGCGTTCCACCAGCGGCAGCCAGCCGGCCCCGCCGTCGTCCACTACGGCCACCAGGAAAGGGCGCTCGGGCAGCTGGCCGTCACCTGGCATGCCTTCGGGGGAGCTGAGCCGGTACACGTTGGCGCCGGCCTTTTGGTAGCGGCGGACTGCTTGACGGGCAGATTGTTCATTTCCCGTAACCAGGACGTCGCGGCCGGTGAGATCAATGGTGAGCTGCATGGTGAACCCCTAGTTTTCTACGCCGACGGTTTCGCTGCGGACCGGGATGGTGGAAGCGATGAGCACGCCGCCCTTTTCCTCGTTGGTGGCCGGACGGATCTGGCCGCGCTCCGGTACGAAGGAAATGGACTCGTCCTTCTGGTTGGGGGCGTTGACGAAGGAACGGAAACGGCGGAGGCGCTCCGGGTCCTTCAGGGTCTCGGCCCACTCGTCCTCATAGGTGTCGATGTGCTTGGCCATCGCCGCCTCAAGCTCTTCAGCGATGCCCAGGGAGTCATTGACCACTACTTCTTCGACGTGCTTGATGCCGCCGTCCAGTTCTTCCTGCCAGCGTGCGGTGCGCTGGAGACGGTCTGCGGTGCGGATGTAGTACATGAGGTAGCGGTCGATGTACTTCAGCAGGGTTTCGTCGTCCAGGTCCTTGGCCAACAGCTGGGCGTGGGCCGGGGTGGCTCCACCGTTACCGCCTACATACAGGTTCCACCCATCGGCCGTGGCAATGACACCAACATCCTTGCCACGGGCTTCTGCACATTCACGGGCGCAACCGGAGACGCCCATCTTCAGCTTGTGCGGGCTGCGGAGGCCACGGTAACGCAGCTCCAGCGCGATGGCCATGGCCACCGAATCCTGCACACCGAACCGGCACCAGGTGGAACCAACACAGGACTTAACCGTGCGAAGACTCTTGCCGTAGGCCTGACCGGATTCGAAACCGGCATCCACCAGTTCCTTCCAAATGTCCGGGAGCTGCTCAAGGCGGGCACCGAACATGTCGATTCGCTGGCCGCCGGTGATCTTGGTGTAGAGGTTGTACTTCTCAGCGACGGCTGCGATGACGCCCAGGCCCTTCGGCGTGATCTCGCCACCGGCGATGCGGGGGACCACCGAATAGGTGCCGTCCTTCTGCATGTTCGCCAAGGCGCGGTCATTGGTGTCCTGCAGCGCACCGCGGCCGGCGTCCAGGACGTACGCGGAGTGCTGGCTGGCCAGGATGGAGGCGATGGTGGGCTTGCAGATATCGCAACCGGCGCCCGTGCCGTACTTGGCCATGATGTCTTCGAAGGACGTGAGCTCTAGGACGCGGATGGCGTCGAAGAGTTCCTGGCGGGAGAGGCTGATGTGCTCACAGAGGGCCTTGGAGACCTCGATGCCGGACTTCTTCAGTTCGCCTTCAAGGAGCTTCTTGAGCATGGGAACGCACGAGCCACACTGCGTTCCGGCCCGGGTGCAGCCCTTCAACTCACCGAGTTCCTGCACGGGGGAGTTGCCCTCACAGGCACCGCAGCCGTTGATGGTGTCGCGAATGGTTCCGGCGGCCACGTTGTTGCAGGAGCAGAGGATGGCATCGTCCGGAAGCTCGGTCTCCGGAGCCTCGCCACCACCGGCAGCGCTCAGGTAGGCGCCCGGCTCTGCGGACAGTTCGCGGCCCAGAAGCGGGCGAAGACTCATGTACGGGGAAGCGTCGCCCACGAAGATGCCGCCCAGGAGCGTCTTTGCATCATCGGTGGTGACAATCTTCTGGTAAACGCCACGAGCGGGGTCCGCGTACACGATTTCCAGGGCGTGCTCGGTCCGGGCAAACGCGTCCCCGAAGCTGGCCACGTCCACGCCGGACAATTTGAGCTTGGTGGCGGTATCAAAGCCGGGGAACGTTGCTTCGCCACCGTGCAGGCGGTCGGCCACGATCTCAGCCATGGTGTTGGCAGGAGCAACAAGTCCCAGGCACATGCCCTCAAAGTTGGCTACTTCACCGATGGCCCAAATGCCGGCCACTTCGGTGGCACAGAAATCATTGATGACAACGCCACCGCGCTGGCCCAGGCTGAACAGCTGCTTTTCGCCTTCTGCTGCGCGGAAGAGATCGTCGCGAGGCTTGACGCCGATAGCCACGATTACCAGGTCCGCCTCAATGGTGCGGCCGTCAGCCATCAAGACGCCGGTGACATTGCCCTCGTCGTCCGTCAATACCTCGGAGGGGAAGACGCCGCCGTGGACTTCAAAGCCCTTCGCTTCGATCAACCGGCCCAGTGCCTGCCCCGCACCTTCATCCAGCTGGGTGTTCATGAGCCAGGGCGAGCCGTTGATGACAATGGGAGTGGCGCCGAGCTGCTCCGTGCCAGCCGCAGATTCCAGGCCCAGGAGACCGCCGCCGATGGTCACGGCGTTGACCTTACGGCCCAGCTTCCCGCTCAGTTCGGCGATGGCCTTATTGATGGCCCACACGTCCTCAAGTGTCCGGTAAACGTGCGTGTGCTCTGCGCCCGGGATAGGGAGTCGGGCTGCGTCAGAACCTGTAGCCACCACCAGGTGGTCGTACTCATACTTGTTGCCGGCGGCGGTGAGGACACTCTTGGCGACCGAATCGATCTTCACGGCGCGCTCGCCGGTGACCAGGGTCAGGGCCTCATGGTCCCACATGGACGCGTTGCCCAGGGTGAGGTCTACATCGGTTTCCGTCAGTGCCTTGCTCAGCGCCACGCGGTCGTAGGGGAGGTGCGCCTCTTCGGTCAGCACCGTAACCTGCCAACCTTCAAGACCGCGATTGAACATGGCATCGGCGAAACGGTGGGCAGCGGGGCCGCCGCCGACGACGACGACGCGGCGCGGGTTCTCTGTACTTGAAGTGTGTCCGGTCACTGGTGGGCCTTTCGCAGATGTTGCATACGGATCTGTCGCAACTTGTGCTTCCAGCCTAGGGACGGGCAGTTTCGCTTCAGTTTCCCTTATGTTTCGTGATCTTAACTTCTGCATCACGAACGCATTTCATCAGGTGTGAGGTCTCTTTTACGCATTGGACACATACACGGACAACCGATGAAACACCGTGGTCTTAGCTTGGAGGAGTGGCCGCAAGTGTGGCCCGGTCCGGGGGAATGACGGTGAAAATACCAGCACCCGGACACTGTGAGAGGGGCTGAAATGACCGTAATTCTGGACCGTGCCGAGGACCTGACCACCACCGCCGCCTGGCACCGTGTTTGCGCGGTGGACGAACTCGAACTGGCTTGGGGCGAAGCCGCGCTGATCGCCGGACGTCAGGTTGCGTTGTTCCGCACAGCACCCACCGAAGTCTTCGCCGTAGCACAGCAGGATCCGGCGACGCTCGCCAACGTTATGGCCCGCGGAATCATCGGATCCCGCGGAACCCGGCCCACCATCGCATCGCCGCTGCACAAGGAGGTCTACGACCTCGAAACCGGCGAATGCTTCACCAACCCCGAACTCAAGCTCGACGCGTTCGCCACCCGTTTGGTGGATGGTTTTATTGAGGTTGAACTCTAGGAGTTTTACAAACCCAATGCTTCGCTGACGTCCCTGAGAACATCATCCAGGGACGTTCGCGCTGCTTGGCGCGCGGCGGCAAGTTCCGCCGCGGACTCCACAGCTTGGATGACTTCCAGGTAACACTTGAGCTTGGGCTCCGTGCCGCTGGGACGAATAATGACGCGGCTCTGGTCCCTTGTGAGGTACAGCAGCCCGTCCGTGGGAGGCAGGGCTTCGCTTCCTTCGGCAAGATCGGTGAAAACCTCGACGGCGGAGCCCCCGAACGCTTCGGGTGGGTTGACCCGCAGACGGTTCATCATGGCATCGAGCAGACCCAGGTCAGCCACTCGTATGCTCAGTTGGTCGCTCGCATGCAGTCCGTGGACCAGGTAGAGGTCGTCCAGCGTGTCGAAGATCGTTTTGCCCTCGGCCTTTGCTGCCGCTGCCAGTTCCGCAATCAACACTGCCGCCGAGATGCCGTCCTTGTCGCGCACCAAATCCGGCGCCACGCAGTATCCCAGGGCTTCCTCGTACCCGTAGCTGAGTCCGGGAACCCTTGAAATCCACTTGAAGCCCGTGAGCGTCTCCTCATGGGCGTACCCTGCTGCGGCCGCGATGCGGGAGAGTAGCCGGGAGGACACGATCGAGTTAGCGAACACGCCCGTCTGCGGCTCATCGCCGGCAGCGGCAGCCATACGCGCCACCACGTGCGCGCCCAGCAGCGCTCCCACTTCGTCGCCGCGGAGCATCCGCCAGGCTCCCGTGGAGGGATCCAGCGCAGCAACAGCGGCCCGATCGGCGTCGGGGTCGTTGGCCAAAACAATGTCTGCACCTGATTCTGCAGCCGCGGCGAGGGCCAGGTCCAGGGCGCCGGGCTCCTCCGGATTGGGGAACGCGACGGTGGGGAAGTCCGGGTCCGGCTCAGCTTGCTCGGCCACCAGCGTGACGTGGGTGAACCCCGCGGCGTGGAGGACGGAAACAGCCGTTTCACCGCCAACACCGTGCATGGGTGTGAGGACGATTTTGAGGTCCCGGGCCGGGAAATGGTCCCGATCCACCAAAGCGGCCACGGCGTCTTCATACTCGGCGGCGATGGACATGGGCAGCACGGTCCAGCCGTCTTCTGCCAGCGTGATCGAATCCAATGCACCTACAGCCTCGATCTTGGCTGCGATCTCCGTGTCGTATGGCGCCACGATCTGCGAACCGCGTCCGCTTTCGGTCACGGCGTGCCGTCCGAGGTAGACCTTGTAACCGTTGTCTTGCGGCGGGTTGTGACTGGCGGTGACCATCACGCCGCCGTCGCACTTCAGTGACCGGACCGCGTAGGCGAGCAACGGCGTCGGAAGTGCTGCCGGCATGAGGAAGGTCTCGATGCCTGCTGCTGTAAAGATTGCTGCGGTTTCCTGGGCGAAGATGTCCGAGTTGTAGCGGGCATCGAAGCCGACGACGGCGCGAGGCCGGGTGCCTGGCGCCGCTGCGGCTACCGTCTCGGTGAGGAAAGCGGCGAGGCCTGCCGCTGCCCGGCGGACGACGACGCGGTTCATCCGGTTGGGGCCGGGACCGAGCGCTGCCCGTAGGCCGGCAGTGCCGAACTGCAGGGTGCCGTTGAAGCTGTCGCCCAGTTCCTGCGCTGCTCCCGCATCACCGCTCTCGGCGAGCTCGGCCAGCTCGACGAGAGCAGCCGCCGTCGCCGGGTCCGGGTCTTGGGAAGCCCATTGGCGGGCGTCGGTGATCAGCTGTTCGAATGCGGCATCGCTGGATGTCATAGGGTCAAAACTATCCTCAATGAGACCTTAGCGGGCAACGAGGTACAGGATCCCGCCCCAATGAGTGGTCGTAAAGGGTGAGATCCCGCCCCTCAGCGGAGTTCAAAGAGATCGGGAAGTAATGGTGAAGTCCGTGTCGCCGCTCGTGCTGAACACCGAGGTGGCCGCACTATCCCAGTCCGGGAAGAACGTGTCAGAAAGAGCCACGTCGCCACCCTCGGCGAAGACTTCCACGGAGGATAAGTCCAGGAGGATGGTGAGATGGACCTTGTTGCCGGGGGAGGGCAGCGCCACTTCATGAAACGGGCTGAACTTAGGGGAGAAGTTAGTGGTCCCGGCCTGTGAACGGTCCACCCTCACAGTCCCACTCTCCTTGTTATAGGAGACGCGCAGCCCGGACTCGGAGCCTGGTGAGTGCCGGAGGAGAACGCCTGCCTCGCGCGCCGACGTCAGGTCCATGTCCAGCTCGATCAACTGGGTGCGCCGGTGGAAGTCCTGGCCGAGGTCCTTGACTGCGGAGCCGACGGTGAGGTTTTTGCTCTTCACTTCACCGGCGCGTTCCATCGTTCCCCGGGCCACTCCGGCTATGGAGGATCGCAACTCAAACCTCTTCCCGCCCCGAACCAGGGTGAGTTCACGGGGAATCGCCATGGAACCGCGCCACGGTGTGGTGGGCACGTCCTGGGCATAGTCCCAGTTGCCCATCCACCCCAGGAGTACGGGTTTGTCCCCGGGTGCCCCGGAAATGGAGTTTGCGGCATAGTAGTCGGCGCCGTGGTCCAGCCACTGGGATTCGTCGAGCGGCGCGTCGGGAGCGGCCGCATCCTCGGCGGTAAAGCGTGTCCCATCGAATTCGCCCACGAAGTACTGCATGCCCGAGCCGCCTGCAATGCCGCCGGGGTTGATGCTCAGAAGCATCACCCACTTCTTGGCAGTGGAGTCCTCCACATCCATCTGCAGGAGTTCGGGTACTTCCCAGAGCCCTCCCTGTGCGCCGACGCCGGAGAAATCGCTCAGGTACTCCCAGCGGAGGAGGTTGGTGGACTTGAACAATTTCACTACCTGGGCGTCGGCCACCACGGTGGTCATCACCCAGTAGCGGCCTGGCTCGTACCAAGTGATTTTGGGGTCACGGAAGTTGTTGTTGGTGGGTGTCAGGTTCAGGACCGGGTTTTCCTGGTATTTCTGCCAGGTCATGCCGTTGTCCACGCTGAACGCCACCGACTGGGCCTGCGCGCCTTGGGGCAGCACGCCGTTCTTGCCGTAGGCGCTGGTGTAGAGGGCCACCATGGGTGGATTCTTCGCCGACCCGAGTCCCGAGGCGTTGTTCTTGTCCATCACGATGCAGCCGGAGAAGATCTCTTCCTCCGGGCTTGCCTCCATGGCTACGGGCTGCTGCTCCCAATGGACCAGATCAGTGCTGGTGGAGTGGCCCCAGGACATATTGCCCCACGAGTTTCCGCGGGGGTTGTACTGGTAAAACGCGTGATAGGTACCGTCGTGATAAACGAGGCCGTTGGGGTCGTTGAGCCAGTTCTTTTCAGCCGTCAGGTGGGCCACGGGCCGCCACGGATCCGACGCGGACGGGCGGGGCCCGCCCGGGGCGGGGACCGGCGTCGGGCCTTCAGCCTGTGTGCAGGACGCTGCGGAGAAGGCGACCACGACGGCGGCACTTGCGGCCAGCATTTGGCGACGCGAAAGGTGGGGGCTGGGAAAAGTCATGGGGGAGATCCTGGGGGTTTGGGGGTGGCAGGGGTGCCGGTCCCCGCGGGACCAGTCACCCCTGCCGTGGCCTGAGGGCCGAGGTGTTACTGCTTACTTGTAGAGGCCTTCGCCGCCAACACGGACGTTGGTGGGAAGGTAGCCGAACGGCCCAAGACCGTTCTTGCCGAAGCTGCGATCAACCTGGGTCACGCCGGCCTTGAAATTCATCTTCACGGTGGGTGACAGGGAGCCGCCGCGGACGCCGTCCACATTGTCAATGAACGACTGGACGAGCCCGCCGGGCTGGACGTAGTGCGAGTAGGCCTGGAACTGACGGCCGTTCTGGCGAGGGTCCGGACCCTCCGGTGCGTTGGCCGGCATGTTCAGGTCCGTGGGGGAGCCCAGGGCCAGGCCGCTGTTGTTGACCGGCTGGTAGTCGGAGCGGATACCGTTGCCGACAAAGCCGTAGACGCCGTCCGGTCCGCGCATTCCATCTGCGTACGTGAACTGGTGGCTGATGGTGAACAGATAGTACTTGTTCTTGCCGTTCTCGTTCTGGATGAAGATCTGCGGACGCTCAGTCTGATCGTTCACGCAGTTGGCGGAAAGGATGGGAGGCAGGAAGCTCCACTTGGTGAGGTCCTTGTTGTCCGCAACGGCGAGTCCCACGTTGGCAGTCTGGTACCAGGCCCCGGTGCTGTTGACCTGGGCCACGGTTTCGGCGTTGGGATCGCCCGGTTGGTAGCCAAGGTCTTCCTGCTTGCACTTGTAGGAGCCGCGGGTGCCGCCGGTGTTGCCTTCGAAGACCATGAAAGTCTTGCCCGGGTGGGCGGGGTCCGCGAAGGTGTACGGGTCACGGAATGCGAAGCCGGGGTTCTGGGCTTTGTTCTGGTACAGCTTTCCGTCCGGTTCCAGCAGCTTGGTGTGCTGGAAGCCGTCGAAGCTCACGCCGTCCTTGGTGGCATGGATGGTACCCAGTGCCTTGGCGATCGCTGCGTCCGGAGCGATACCGCCACCGCCGGCGTTCCGTTCGGCGACGTCGTAGAACGTGGTGGCCGTGTAGAAGACGTTGATCTTGTTGCCCTGCATGAGGCGGGTGGAACCGGACCACTCCGTATTCCCGATGGACGTGTTGTCCAGGAACAGGTGTCCGCCGTAGTTCCATTTATCCTTGGCAGGATCGGCGTTGGTCTTGCGGAAGAAGTAGCCGATCCTGGCGTTCCAGTGGCGCTGGTCGAAGCCGTAGCCGGCGTTCCGGTCAGCAACCAGGGAGAAGATGACGTCCCAGCCCTTGTAGCTGATCTGGTTGGCGTTCTCGTCCGTCAGGGACCACGTGTCCCAAACCCACACGTCCTCGTTCATGGCCGGGAAGTCCTTGGGGATTTCCGGCATGGTGACGTTGGGGCTCATGGAGTTCTGCCCGGGGGCAACGTTGGGGTTGCTCTGGGCCATGATCTGCTTGGCGTCGGCTCGCGTCCACTTGGACGTGAAATCTGCCGCTGGATCATATGCCTGCTGTGTATGGGTGGTCGGCAGTGGGAAGCCGGGCGTTGGCGCCGGCATGGTGCTCGAGGGCGGATCCGCCGGGAGGTTGGCCTGCGCGGCTGGCGCTACCAACAGGATGCTGCCGGCCACACCGGCCGCTGCCGCGACGGCTACTGCCTGTCGTAACCGGCGGCGCGGCCGTGGAGGGGTTGAGTGCGTGTTCATGCTTACTCTTCTCGCGGAGTGTTGGACTTCGTGGAGTGGGGCGCATGCCCTGACCCCCGGTTGGGGGTTTCTGTACTCAGGCGTCCGTCGATCCGCTGGAGGCGTCACCGAGGGACGCCATCGTTTCGAGGAGCGGCGGAGCCATGGAGATGTCCGCCGCGGTGGTTCCGGCACGTCGACTTACCGGAACACTCTCCACGCTAGACACGTGTTAGGTCCGAAATCAAAGGGCGTTTCGCCCGACCTTGCAGTTACCGGCAGGTATGTGCGCAAGCGCTTACATTGCCAACATGCGCGCGTGGCACAATAGCTGGGCGGGAATCAAATGTTTCGTCACACATCAGATTTATTCTGTGAATTTACTGTGCGTTTACCTTCCCGCCGAGGTGGCCGGGACCTGCCATGGCAAACAAAAAAGCGGGGCCGCCATGAAGTGGCGGCCCCGCGATCCGGCTGGACTGCTAGAGCTTGGCGATGATCTCCGCCAGCAGTTTGGATATGCGCTTGCCCGCTGCCTGGCCGGCTTCCAGGACTTCCGCGTGGCTCAAAGGAACAGGGCTGATGCCGGCTGCCAGGTTGGTGACCAGGGAGATACCGAAAACTTCCATGCCCGCGTGCCGGCCGGCAATGGCTTCCAAAGCGGTGGACATGCCCACCAGGTCTGCGCCGATCCGCTTGGCGTACTGGACCTCCGCCGGCGTCTCGTAGTGGGGGCCTGTGAACTGCGCGTACACGCCTTCCTGGAGGGAGGGGTCAACCTCGCGGGCGAGGTCACGGATCCGTGAGGAGTAGAGGTCCGTGAGGTCAACGAACGTTGCGCCTTCAAGCGGGGAAGTGGCGGTGAGGTTGATGTGGTCGCTGATCAGTACCGGCGTACCCGGGGTCCAGTCCTCATTGAGCCCGCCGCAACCGTTGGTCAGCACCAGAGTTTTGCAGCCGGCAGCTGCGGCTGTGCGAACGCCGTGCACCACCGATCGTACGCCGCGGCCTTCGTAATAGTGCGTTCGTGCCCCCAGAACGAGGGCGCGTTTGCCTTCCTTGGTGAGGACGGAGCGGATGGTGCCAACATGGCCCACCACTGCTGGCTTGTGGAAACCGGGAACCTCGGATGCGTTCAGGGTGGCCGTGGTTTCGCCGATCAGATCGGCGGCTTCCGCCCACCCGGATCCGAGCACCAGTGCTACGTCATGGGATTCGACGCCGGTCTCCGCGGCGATGAAGTCCGCGGCTGCCTTCGCGGCCTCAAAAGGGTCAGTGTTCATCAGCTCAGTGTTACTCACTGGTACAAGCTACCCTGTGGCCGCAGGTCTTTGGTAGGGACACCAGAGCGGGTGAGGGTGTGCTGAGTGGCAGCCGACGTCGCGATGAGCGAGAATTGAGGATTGTGACCACCCAAGTTGACTTCAGTGCCCCCCGTATCGCGATCCTGGGAGGTGGTCCCGGCGGATATGAAGCTGCCATGGTGGCTGCCTCGCTCGGCGCCCACGTCACCATCGTAGAGCGGGCGGGCCTCGGCGGCTCAGCCGTGCTGACCGACGTCGTGCCTTCCAAGACCCTGATTGCCACCGCCGACCTCATGACCCGCGTCGGTGAGGCGGATGAGCTGGGAGTGAAGTTCGACGGCGACGGCACGGCTTCGAAGCCCCGCGCCGACCTCAAGCACATCAACGATCGCGTCCTGAACCTTGCCCATGGGCAGTCCGAGGACATTCGTGCCGGCCTCGAGCGCCTGGGCGTGGAGATTGTCATCGGTTCGGGCAAACTTCTGGACAACAACACCATCGAGGTCCTCACCATTGATGGCACCCGCACTATTGATGCCGACGCTATCCTGCTGGCCGTTGGCGCCCACCCGCGTGAACTGCCCACGGCAAAGCCCGACGGCGAACGCATCCTGAACTGGGCCCAGATCTACAACCTGGACGAGCTCCCCGAAGAATTGATTGTTGTGGGTTCGGGCGTCACTGGTGCCGAATTCGCCTCCGCCTACAACGGTTTGGGTTCCAAGGTGACGCTGATTTCCAGCCGTGACCAGGTTCTCCCCGGCGAGGACACGGACGCCGCGAAGCTGCTGGAAGGCGTCTTCGAGCGTCGCGGCGTGCGGGTGCTGTCCAAGTCCCGCGCCAACGCAGTGGAGCGGACGGACGACGGCGTTAAGGTCACCTTGGGTGACGGATCGATCGTGACAGGTACGCACTGCCTGGTGTGTGTTGGTTCCATCCCCAACACTGCCGGCATCGGCCTTGAAGAAGCAGGCGTGACCCTCACGGAGTCCGGGCACATCAAGGTGGACGGCGTTTCCCGCACCACCGCCCCCAACATTTACGCTGCCGGCGACTGCACTGGTGTCTTCGCCCTGGCATCCGTTGCAGCCATGCAGGGCCGCATCGCGATTGCACACTTCATGGGTGATGGCGTGAAGCCGCTGAAGCTCAACCAGGTGGCCTCCAACATCTTCACGTCCCCCGAAATCGCCTCCGTGGGCGTCTCCGAAGCCGACCTCGCATCCGGCAAGTACCAGGGCGACGTGGTGATGTTGTCCCTGCTCAGCAACGCCCGCGCCAAGATGCGCAACACCAAGGATGGCTTCGTCAAGATCATTGCCCGCAAGGGGTCCGGCACCGTGATCGGTGGCGTGGTGGTGGGTCCGAACGCATCCGAACTCATCTTCCCGATCTCCGTGGCCGTGACGCAGAAACTCCACGTGGACGATGTGGCCAGTGCATTCACTGTCTACCCGTCGCTGACCGGCTCCATTTCCGAGGCCGCCCGGCGCCTGCACGTGCACATGTAGCTCCAACGCCGGCGCCCGTTGGCCTGCCCAGGTGCGGGTGGACGCGAGCGCGCCGGAAAGCTGCGAGACCGCGGTTCCGAACCGGCGATTTCGCAGCTTTTCAGGGTGCTGGCGGCTGTTCGGCGTATAAGGAGTTATGCGGCAGCCGCTTGGAAGTGTTTTTCGATGATCCCCTTGATGTCCTCGTGGCACCCTCCGCAGCCTGTTCCTGCACGGGTTGCCTTCGATACCTCGGCCACGGAAGAGCAGCCCTCCACCACGGAGTCCTCGATGCTGGCCGCGCTCACTCCGGCACAACGGCAGACGGTCCGCTGGGGATCGTTGCTGGTGGCCCCGGAATCCAGCTGGTCTGGTCCGTCGAGCCTGAGCAGCAAGGACCGGTCAGCGGGCAGCTCCGAGGAGCGCTCGAACAGAACCACCAGCTCAGCGGCTGTCCGGGGCATGCCCACGGCAACCAGGCCTTCAAGCACTCCGCCGCGTGTGGTCATCTTGACGTAGCGGCCGTGTTCCGGATCAGCCCATTGGGAAATCTGCCTGCGGGCGCGCCCGGACGCGGCCCCGGCTTCCAGCAACTCCTCGTCCCAGGGATCGGCCTGGTTGTCTCCTGCCACTGCCAGGTTGACGCCGCGGGCCTTGAGGACAATGACGCCGGGCTTCTCCTTCGGTAGTGCTTCCAAAGCATCTGCGGCAATCTGGCCATCACGGGCCAGGACCACGAGGTACTCGGCCAACCATTCGGCCTGCCGCCAGCCCGGACCGACGAGGCCCGAGGGGCCGGAAGCAGTCCGGCAATCAACGCACGCGGCGTCAGGGCAGCGAACTTCGGCGCAGTCGCCGATCGCGAACATGTGGGGCTCGTGATAAGTCCGGAGATGATGGTCCACAAGGATACCGGCGCCGGTAGGGAGGCCACAGCCCTCCGCCAACTCGATACGGGGGCGCACACCACAGGACAACACCAGTAGGTCGCCGTCGATCGCCGAGCCGTCGTCGAGCAGCAATGCGGAGAAGC
>Ga0247742_10000417_pt1 | contig 35415 bp, 26 predicted proteins | sample UWRJL208509C2_FD_180944 | JGI IMG/M metagenome (GOLD analysis project Ga0247742, IMG submission 180944) | Plant litter microbial communities from Arlington Agricultural Research Station in Wisconsin, United States - UWRJ-L208-509C-2 | ecosystem: Environmental > Terrestrial > Plant litter >...
TATCTAGACGCCGCTTCCCCTTCAGATCGGCTGTGCCCCCGTCGGTGGGAGGTGCGCAGGCCTTGTCCCGATCCGCAATCGAGGCACGTTCCTGGTCGCGAAGCGCCATGCGTTGAGTCTCGGCGATCGATTGGCGCAGTGCCTTGTGAGCAGTATTCGAACGAAGCATACGCAAGGCGTGAAATGGATCGCAATCCTGTGGCGGCATCGACGAATGCCCGATGGTTATCGATGAGGTTGCATTGATACGGTTTCGCCTACGAAACCCATTTACCCTTCGCAAGACGAGTGCGAACGTGACTGCGGTAGGCATGAGGAGCCAGCGGCCGCTTTCGCCTATGCCGACGAGTATTGCAGTACCAGCAGGCGGCAACGATGTTGGTCTTGATGTCACGGCCGCCGTCCTGTCGTGCCAGCAAGTGCTCCGCGGTGCACTGAAGGTGGCGCGCGCGGCGAAGCAGGGGGCCTAGTTCGGCAGGGGAAGAAAGCCACATAGTGCGGGTGCAGTAGTAGCACTGCCCGTGCACCGTCCGATGAAAGACGCCTCCACGTTTCGCGCCGCGTTGGCATCATCAAGTCGATTCGCTCCGGTTCTGCTGGCGCTTCTGTGCGTGGGCTGCGGCCAGGACTCCGCGGTCGTTTGGCAAGCGAAAGCCAGTTCGCCAGACGGCAGTAACGTCGCGCTTGCGGAAACGACGCAGTATGGTGGTCCGGGATACGCGGGGTTTTTTACTTCGGTCGATATCGTCCGCGCAGACGCTGAAGGTGAGCCGGTACATATCCTGGTGCTGGAAAATCCGTCCGCAGCGGCCTCACGTATTCAAGTTTCCCTCAAATGGCTGGACTAACATCACCTGGACGTCGGGTATGCGGCGGACGCGAAGCTGAACTTCAGGGCTAACCTGTATGGAAGCATCGAGATCGCGTCTCACCCGCGCTAGCGGGTATGGGCATTAGCAGGTAAGTGCGCCGGCAAGGCTGCGCGGAGTGCGATGCGGTGGCATAGATGTGAGACTTGTCCGGCTGTCCGCCACGGCATTGTCCGCGGACACGCGGTCGGGTGCGTATCGCCGGGTCGCACGGCCTTGGCCCGCTTCTTGCTAGTCCCATAAGCTGGGAGAAGGGAGTCGTTACGTCCTATGTTTGCCTACCATTTCAAGCTTGGGCTTCGAAGTCTTCGTCGAAATCCATTACTCACCGTGTTGATGGTAATAACCATAGGCATCGGGGTTGCGTCTTCCATGACGACATACGCGGTGTTTCGCGCCACATCGAGAAACCCCATTCCGGGCAAGTCGTTCCGTTTATTCATTCCGCAGATCGACAGCTGGGGAGCGACAGCGACCGCGGAAGACGATGGCGAACCCCCGGACATGATGAATTACACCGATGCGATGGCTTTGATTCGGGAGCATCGCGGAAAGTTACAGACGGCGCTATATCCCATCGACGTTTCGATCATGCCGACCGCTGAGTCGCGGCTTCCTTTGCAGGTGAGCTCCTATGCGACCTATGCGGATACGTTCCCCATGTTTGAGATTCCGTTTCTCTTCGGAAGCGGTTGGTCGCCCGGCGATGACGAAGCACGCGCCCACGTGGCGGTCATAAGCCGGTCTCTCAATGAAAAGCTGTTCCGTGGAGAAAACAGCGTGGGCCGGCAGATCGTGTTGAACCATCAAAGCTATCGGATCGTCGGCGTAAGGGATCGATGGAATCCCCAGCCGTTGTTTTACGATGTGAAGATGCTGGGCGCCTTCGGCGAGTCAGCCCAAGTGTTTGTTCCCTTTACCAGCGCGATTGACGCCAGGTTCCCCACTGCCGGAGCCAACCTGTGCAAAACAAGCTCCGATAGCGGATGGGATGCCTGGCTCGAATCCGATTGCACCTGGATCTGGTATTGGACGGAGCTTCCGGACCAGAAGAGCGTGGCTGCCTACCGCGATTACCTTGACGGCTACTCGGCCGAGCAAAAGCGCGCGGGGCGCTTTAACTGGCCGCCGAATACGCGCCTCCGCGACGTTATGGAATGGCTCGACTACAAGCACGTGGTCCCTGCTGAATCGAGAATTTCCCTTTTGATTTCACTCGGTTTCCTGCTCATATGCTTGGTTAACACGGTGGGCCTCCTGCTGGCTAAGTTCATGCGGCGCGCGCCAGAGATCGCAGTGCGACGCGCGCTGGGTGCGCCCCGCAAGGCGATCCGCGAACAGTTCCTCCTCGAGGCGGGTATGGTTGGACTGTCTGGAGGGTTGTTTGGCCTTCTGCTGACGGACTTGGGCATGTCCTGCATAGGCTTGGTGTTCGATGCCCCGATTGCACGGCTTGCCACGCTCGATGCATCGCTGGTCGCGCTGACGTTCTGCGTCGCCATACTGGCCAGCGTTCTGGCGGCGATCTATCCCGCCTGGCGAGCGGCTTCAGTCAAGCCCTCTTGGTAACTGACGTCATGATCATTCTGCAGATTAGACCCATCCTCAGCGCGCTTAAACGACACAAAGCTGGAACCATCCTGATCGTGCTTCAGATTGCGCTGACGTTCGCCGTAATCTGCAACGCATTCTTTATCGTTGAGAAGCGCATCGAGCGAATGTCCAAGCCGACTGGCATGGTCGAAGGCAACATGCTGGCCATTCAATTCCGCTGGGCAGGTGTGGACCCCAATACCCTTCCATCGCTCACCAAGGCCGATCTCCGCACACTGCGTGAGCTACCCGGCGTCGAGGATGCGACGCAGACCGGGTCATATCCATTGTCGGGCCACAGCTCGACGGAAGGTATCCGCGTTGATCCGGGTGCGAAAGAGCGCATTGCGCTGGCTGCAGAATACTTTACCGATGACCATGCGCTGGCCACGATGGGTGTGCGCATGGTCGCGGGAAGGAACTTCCGGCCGGAGGAGATCGCCTTCGTCGATCCATCGAAAATCGTTGCACCAGCGGTGGTCATTATAACCAGGGCGCTGGCAGACAAGGTTTATTCCGACGGCTCGGCCCTTGGAAAGCAGATCTACATCGGGAACAGCAGCCCTTCGCCGAGTACCGTGATTGGCATCGTCGAACGGCTGCAGGCGCCGTCGGCTACAGCAAGCTTTGCCGACTATGCCGTCCTGGTCCCGTCGCTCCTCATGAGCAGTAGTGGTGTTTATTTGGTGCGAACCAGCCAAGGGCAGCTCGCCGCGGTTACCCGCGAGGCACCAGCCGCCTTACTCCAGCTCAACGGCATGCGCGTATTTCCCACGGCCGAGGGGGTTCGTACCTTCGATGCAATCCGCGCGCAGGCCTACAAGGTCGACCTGGGGCTGGCTACCCTAATGACAGCCATTTGCGCTTTACTGCTGGTGACGACTGCCGCTGGCATCGTTGGTCTCACTAGCTTCTGGGTGTCTCAACGGCACCAGCAGATCGGCATGCGCCGAGCCCTTGGCGCCACCCAGCGCGATATTCTTCATTACTTCCTCACCGAGAATCTTTTGATTGCTTTGGGCGGCATTGCGTTGGGTATCGTGCTGGCGATCTCGCTCAATGTTTGGATGATCCGGCACTTCGGGATGACGGGAATTCCATCAAAATACTTCGTGGCGGGTGTGGCCATGATCATGGTGCTTGGTCAAGCTGCCGTGCTAGTGCCCGCGTTGCGCGCATCGCGCACGTCGCCTATCGAGGCCATACGGAATACGAGGGGCTAGTGCGGAAGTGCTTGCACGGAGTCGTTTAGGTCGTCGTCAGGCTACTTTTCAGAATAGTTCCATGCGCAGCGCTGCGATCGACGCGCAGGCCTACAGACAACCGCAAGTTGTTTTGATACGGTCATCTCGTTGCTTGCGTCGGCACTCGAAAACACTACGCAGGCAACCATCGCTCTAAGCGGTGAGAAGCGCGGCCCAGAGGTGTTACAAGCACCCCTGGACCGCTAACCAAACCAACTGTTCTAGGAGTTGATATGGCTAAGCCAGATCATACGGTACCTGCTCGCCCGCCGAACCCCCTCGGCGGCACCCCCATCGGTCACCGGGCGCTCTGCAGTCCACGCAGACACGGTTGAAGAACCGCGGCGGCAGCCGTAAACCTGAGTATTTTCTCGGCCGAGCAACACGGTACGTCGCCGTGTGACCCGGGAACGGGCGCGACTGCCTCCGCAACACACTTCGTCAACTCAAGCCGCACGGCGTCCGGACACGGACAGCCGATGAACCCGCAAATCCGTTAGATCTGCGGCACGCCGGGCATTGCGCGGCGTGCCGCACCTGGAGACCGGGCAGGGCGGCGAGCAAGGAGAGCATCATGGCGACATCGAAACGGCCAAACACCCACCCCGGGTTCCACTATCACATCGATCCGGAAGCGACCTCACACGACCTGATGAACGAAGCCACCGAGTGGCTTCAGTACGCACGTAGCCTCACAAGGCTACTGTCTGACTTCATCCATGAATCCGACACGTTGGACTGCCAACGGGTGGCCCATGGCATGGAAGCAATTGGTGCGTTGATGCACATGGGTATTCAGTGCACGGCACAGGCGCATGCGCGGATGTGTTGGGAGAAGAGATCCGACTAGCGGCTTCGAACATGCCCGTGCCGAATACGAGAATTTTGAAGGTGATGAAGACTACGGGCACCCAACCCATCTGCTATTTCCACTTCACGCTTCAGGACCATACTACCGAGAAAGATTTTCCATACATCGGGGCAAATTGTCCCAGCCGGTAGTCATACCGGGTCCCGCACGCAGTAGCCCCCTGACACCCCCGTCTGTCGCGCTGGCGAAATCATCACAAATGGCTTCCTACCATAGGCAGGTGCGGCCTTCGTTCCGCACGAGGCCTCCGAGGGCGCGTGCTGCGCCGGCGGATTCGTTCCCCGGCAACGGCTGTTCCCATGACCCTACCGCGCATCGCTACCGGCGTCCCCGGACTTGACACCATCCTGCGCGGGGGGCTTCCCGCAAACCGTCTCTATTTGCTCGAAGGCCAGCCTGGCTCCGGCAAGACCACCCTCTCACTCCAGTTTCTTCTGGAAGGCGCCCGTGAGGGGGAGAGTTGTCTCTACATCACCCTGTCGGAAACCGCCGATGAGCTGAACGGTGTGGCGGAGTCACACGGATGGTCGCTCGACGGGCTTCATCTGTTCGAACTGGCCTCCGCCGAAGCGGTCCTCGGCGACGGCCGCCAGCAGTCGATTCTCCACCCGTGGGAGATGGAGCTCGACGGCACGGTCCGGCTCATCCAGGCAGAGGTCGAGCGGGTCAAGCCAACGCGCGTCGTCTTCGATTCACTCTCCGAGCTGCGTCTGCTTGCGCAAGACCCGTTGCGATACCGTCGGCAGGTCCTCGCACTCAAGCAGTTCTTTGCGCCCCGCAACATCACCGTGTTCCTCGTGGACGTCCTGGCGGACGGCATCGAGCGGGACGCCCACCTGCGCAGTCTCTGCCACGGCGTCGTCTCCCTGGAGCGCCTCACGCTCGACTTCGGCGCAGCGCGCCGCCGTATGCAGGTCCAGAAGCTGCGGGGCAGCGACTTCATCGCCGGCTACCACGACTTTGCCATCTGCACGGGAAGTCTGGAGATTTACCCGCGCCTTGTCGCTTCCGAGCACCACGCACCGTTCGTGGGAAACCCCGTACCCAGTGGCATCACCGAACTCGATCGTCTCCTTGGCGGCGGTCCTCTCCGTGGCACGAGCGCGCTGCTGACGGGTCCGGCGGGCAGTGGCAAGACCAATGTCGCCCTCCAGTATGTGTGGACGGCGTGCGAGCGCGGAGAGCACTGCTGCATTTTCCAGTTCGACGAACGCACGGGGACATTGCTCACGCGCGCCGCAGCCCTGGGCCTTGATCTGCGGCCCCACATCGAAAGCGGCATGCTCGACCTGCGTCAGATGGATCCCGCGGAAATCTCCCCGGGTGAGTTTGCATGGACCGTGCGCAAGGCGGTCGAGGAAGATCAGTGCAGGGTGCTCGTCATCGACAGCCTCAACGGGTATCTGTCATCGATGCCGCAGGAAAAGCAGCTGATGCTGCAAATGCACGAATTGCTCTCCTTCCTCAACCAAAGCGGGGTGATGACCTTGCTGGTCAACCCCCAACATGGCCTTGTCGGCACCATGTCGACGGGAAACCTCAATGTCAGCTACATGGCCGACACCGTCATTCTCTTCCGGTTTTTCGAAGCAAAGGGCCGCATCCGGAAAGCCATCTCCGTATTGAAGAACCGCAGCGGGCCACACGAAGACACCATTCGTGAACTCCGCGTCGACAAACAGGGCATCCGTCTGAGTGCTCCCCTGGAGGAATTCCGGGGCGTACTGACCGGGACGCCGAAGTTCGTGGGCAACGAATCCCCCCTCCTGGACGGTGGCCGTGCCGGTGAGTAGACGGGTATTGCTGCTCGCGCCCTACGGGCGGGACGCTGCGACGCTTTCAGAGGTGCTGGGCAGCCGGGGCCACCGGTCGGAGGCTGTCTGCTCCGTTGCGTCGCTGGCTGGCAAGCTCGATGACAGCATCGGCGCGGTCGTGGTCACGGAAGAAGCCATCGTCGGCGACGTGTCCCCGCTGCTCGACGCACTGCAAAGGCAGGAGTCCTGGTCGGACATTCCGTTCATCCTGCTCCGCGCCGCGCGTTCGTCGACCCCCGGACTGCGGCCATCCTTGCCCGACACCGTGCTCAACGCCATCGAGCTAGAGCGCCCCTTGAGTTCCTCTTCGGTAGCCAGTGCCGTCTCAACCGCGCTGCGCGCGCGGGAAAAGCAGTTTGTCCTCCGCGAGCAGATGGTTCGCCTGGAACAAAGCGAGGCGGCACTCCGGGAAAGCGAGTCCGAATTGAGGTTGATTGCTGACTCGCTTCCGGTCCTGATCGCCTTCGTCGATCGCAACCTCGTATATCGCTTCGCCAACCGCGCGTATGAAGACTGGTTCGGCGTGCCGATCGCCGAGGTGCTCGGGCGGCGGGTCGATGAAGTGCTCGGCGCCGCCATGTGGCAGCAGCGCGAGCAGTCCATTGCGAGGGTGCTCAAAGGCGACCCTATCCGGATTGAGGCCTCCTGGCCGACACGTGACGGAAACCGGCGCGACGCGGAAATCCGGTACCTGCCACGTTTGGGCGAGAACGGCCAGGTCGACGGCTTCCATGTGTTTGCCGCAGACATCACCGACCGGAAAGTCGCGCTGGAAACCACCCGCCTCCAGGCGGCGGCGCTCGAGGTCCGCGTCCGTGAACGAACGGCGGAACTTCAGGCAGAGATGCGGGCGAGGGAGGAGAGCGAGGCTGCCCTTCGTCAGTCCCAGAAGATGGAAGCGGTCGGGCAGCTGACCGGTGGCATCGCTCACGACTTCAACAACATGCTTACGGGCATCGTCGCAGCGCTCGATCTCATGCGCATGCGCATCGAAACTGGCAAGACGGAAAGCCTCGGCCGGCTCATTGATACGGCAGCGGCCTCGGCGCAGCGCGCGGCTGGCCTTACGCAGCGCCTGCTCGCGTTTTCCCGCCGCCAGACGCTCAACCCCAAGCCGGCTGACGTCAACGCGATGGTCTCGTCCATGGAGGAGCTCTTCGTGCGGACCCTTGGCGAAGACATCCGGCTGAAGGTCGACCTCGGCGACGGTTTGCCCAATGCGCTGGTCGACGTCAACCAGCTCGAAAGCGCCTTGCTCAACCTCGTCATCAACGCACGGGACGCCATGCCGGAAGGCGGCGATCTGACAGTGCGAACCAGGTTCAAAAGCCGAAGCATGGCGGAGGCGGGTTCGGCCGATAGCGTCGTGCTCTCGGTGAGCGACACCGGTATCGGAATGGATGAGGCACTGCTCGCCCGCATATTCGAACCATTCTTCACGACAAAACCGACCGGCCAGGGAACAGGGCTCGGCATGTCGATGATCTACGGCTTCATCAAGCAGTCCAACGGCAACATCGACATCCGCTCCGCCCCGGGGCGCGGCACGACCGTACGCCTTGAACTGCCCGTCGCGCGGAACAGGTCTGCTGTCAGCGCCGACGAGAAGCCCAAGCGCGTGGTGGAGGGGCATGGACAGAGCATTCTCGTGGTCGAGGATGACCCTCAGGTGCGCACCCTTGTCTCGGAACTGCTCTCAAGTGTCGGCTACGAGGTTTACGTTGCCGAAGACGCGGACAAGGCGCTGGCAGACGTCCCGTCGATACCCAGACTCGACTTGTTGGTCACGGACGTGGGCTTGCCGGGAATCAACGGTCGGCAGCTTGCGGACATCGTGCGCCAGACACTGCCCGGGCTACCCGTGCTCTTTATGACCGGCTACGCGGCAAACGCGCCCACACGCGAGGGATTTCTAGGGCCCGGCATGTCGATGATAGCCAAGCCCTTCGACCTGGACGATTTCAGCAGCTCGGTAGCGCATATGCTCGCGCTGCCCGAGGGGCGTGGTGCACAGACACCCTGACCTATGCTGAGGGGCGCGGGTCTGGCTATTCGGCAACTGTCTCGCAACGTTCGGTGGTTTCTTGCACCGCCAGGGGGTTGCAGTCCCCGCCTACACCAGGTTGTTCGACTCGTCCGCGTAAGCATTCGCCGCGTTGTATCGGCATGCTGCACGGGCCGCACCTGGGTGCGGAGCCGCGTCCGCCGTTGGCAGGATACTTAGAGGTAATGACGATCCGTCCTTAGGATGCAGACATGGTTTCGCGAAGCTATGAGGCAAGCTCAATAGAAGAAGTGGTCGCGAAAGTTGATGCGGCGCTGAAGGATAACGATGTGTCAGGAGATTTTCATTCGATTCCGACACTGGCATTGAAGCTCTCTTGCACGCTTCTCGGCTCGCTTTCGGATGCTCAGAAGCAGGCAGTTGACGCTGCCCGCCGTTATCTCGAAAGTGGCGAAAAAGCGGACGCGGACCGGTCTTGCCCGAGCATCTCGGACCGAGCGATGCGTGAGGAATCGATCTCGGTGCCACCAAGGCTTTGCGTTACAGCCTCTAATGCCAGCTCGCCTTCTTTGGTGGTTTGGCAGCGAACCCTGGCTGGTTAGTGGGACGACGCGGCGAGACACTGTACTGTGTGTGCCGACACGGCGCCGGGTTGAGGGCTCAGGAGTCTCGATCCGCCAGCAATTCGCTAGTCCCTGTGAGGATCCGAGGATGGACGCACCGCACCGACGAAGGCTGACATTAATCTGGGTCACTGCCATGCTCGCGGCGATCTCGTCCCTGCAGGCGGCAGGTGATAAGCGAACGGCTCAGAAAGCACTGGATGACGCGTTCGCCAACCTGGACATGCTTACGGGGGCCGACGCGGATCCCCCCGTTTCTTCGCGATGGAGAAACGTGGCTGGTCTGATGGTGCTGGTTCCAAGGAGCGGTAGTGACGTCCGGTTGGCCGCCTGGACCTTGAAAGGCTCACTCGAGAGCGTCTTCGGACTGGCCGACGGCGATCCGAAAATGCCGTGTGAAAGCGCACCCAGGACGGCTCGTTATAAGGTCAGCGGCGCATGGCTTTCCTTCGATGCGGTATGCAAGGACGGGGCGCGCGTTCTTTCGCCGCACAGCGCGTGGGAGAAACGCCGCATGTATGCGGCAGTCCGAACCGGTACGTCACTGACCGTCGAGTCGGTTCATGGGAAAAAAGCTGAATTCGACCTGCGCGGCGTTGTTCTGGCCGACGCCGGGTTGAGGGTCATGGCTGCCGGGGCTCTGGTACCAAGAGAGCCTGACACGTCTAAGCTCTCGCCGGCGATCTTATAGTTGGAAAGGATGATCGATGACGCCTGTTCGCACGGTTGTGGCATTTGACGCCGAGACAGGCGTCATTTCACTGGTCACTCGCACTCTCTTCGTCTGGCGCAAGAGACAACACCAACGCGTTGACGCCGTTCGTGCAATCGATGCGCTCAACCGGGACGCGTTGACCCACGACGAGGTGTTTGTAAGATTCTATGCAGACGGGGGAGGCCTTGTCGTCTCTGAGTTCGACGGCGGGTTTCACGACCTGATGGTTGCCTTGACGCCTCTGTTTCCGGGCATTGAGCGATGGAACGATGTAACTCCAGCCATCCCGCTGACAGAAGCTGCCCAGATTCTTTGGGAGCGGAGCGGTGGGGACGAAGTCCGACGTTGATGCGTTCATGCGGGAACCGGAGGGTGCCGAGGTGCTTCGATATGGGGTGCTGCTCGTTGCGGTGTGCAGCATCCGCACTATTCAATCCACCGATGGTGGCTTGCCCTGACCGAAAGTGCCTCGGATGCGGCCAGAGGCGCCGTGAAGCGCCGAGCACTCAGACGCGGATCTGCAGGTGTTGGAGTAGCGGCGCGGCTTTGCGGCCGCATAAGTAATCTTTCAGATATGGGTCGACAGAATGACGTTGCCATCTGACTACGCGGAACTGCTGACGGAAAAGGGGACTCCCTTGTCGGAGCGCTTTGGCATCGCCGACATTGCACTTCGCCGAGAGGACTCCTTGGTGGCGGCAGATATGTTGCTTCGTGCCGGACGCGTGATACTCGGCGGCGACGTGTACTTCAAGAGCGGCGAGCATCTTAGCCTGGCCTATGCGAACTGGTTCACGGACAGGAAAGAAGGCGAGGATTTAGCGGATTTCGTGCTGCGTTCTCATGCGCACGCTGTGGGGTATATCGCTAACTTCCCTGAACATAACGATCATGAAGCGCTGTTTTCACTCGTAACTCCATCAGTGTGAGGAGCGGCTGTGTGAAGAGTCGTTCTGAACGGCGGACTCAGCGCTGGAGCGTCGTCACAGCTCACCTCACTAACCATTCACCACTAACGCCTCGACGGGTCGACGAGGCGGCGCAACGTGGAAGGCGCGACGCGCGGCTGGCTCCGTATGTCCACGGTGACAGACGCAAGACAACGGCCTTGGCGCTGACCAATGGACAGGAATTTGCCTTTGTAGGACGCCGACCATCCCTGGTTAGGTCCTAGCGACGCCCAAGCGATATGGTCACTTCGTTCCAGTTCATCGTGGAGCTTCGCGGCGTCAAGGCACTGCCAACTGTCTACTCCAACCGTTAGTCGGACCACGTCGGGTGCGTTGGTGTTCTGCCAATCCGAGATCAGCTGGACGTGCAGCAGAGCGCCGTCTCGCGTCTGGTAGTCGATGAGCGGGTGATGCCACCCGAACCGATCCATCGTCGGCGCCGGACTGTGGGCATGGAAGAATGATTCGACGCTTCCCGAGCTTCCCGGGATTAATGGGATGACACCGGAGACCACTTCTGCCAGTGACATGGAGCCATTGACCCCATCGGCGACGGCAGGCGCGGAAAAGAGCGTCGTCACGGCAAATGTGGAGATGAACAGCGTGCAGATGCTGTTCGTGTGGATTAGGCCGAGGTGCCATTTGCTCGCAGCCTGCCGTGCGCACTTGAGATCGTCCGTCATCGTGAACTCCTTGTATGGGTCAGGTCGTGGGCGGGAAGGCCTCAGGGATGCTTGAGCTGCGCTTCCAGCTCGGCGGCTCGCTCGGCCGTTCGGTCGAGCCGGCACTCGTTGGCGCCCAACATGTCCGCCGTGCCCCCGTCGGTGGGAGGCGCACAGGCCTTGTCTCGATCCGCAATCCAGGCGCGTTCCTGGTCGCGCAAGGCAGCGCGTTGAGCGTCTGGCATCGATTGGCGGAGTGCCTTGTAGGCGGCATTCAACCGCTTGTCCTGGAAGTCGTACTCCGACCCGATGCAGTTGTTCATAGCCAGAGTGACGCCTCGCGAAGCTTTCAGGCACTGGTTGTAATCGAGTCGCAAGGGAGGCGCTTCATCGGCATCCGCCGGAAGAGCCCAAGCAGGAGTCACGGTGGCGCCAAGGGCCAGGACAAGGGGCACACGCATCAGCACACCACTCATCGGGATTCCTGGATACGGCTTCGGGCTGAGCCCGGCGATTCAAAGCGAGCATACGCAAGACGTGAAATGGATCGCAACCCTGTGGTGGCATTGCCAACGTGTAGCGCACGGCATGGAGGCCATCGGTGCCCTGATGCATATGGGGGTTCAGTGCGCGGCGCAGGCGCATGGGCGGATGTGTCGGAGCGAGGGAGTACTCAAACCCGTCCGAAAGGTGCCACCGTGGCCTGAAGGTGACGACGGACTGAGAAGCGCCCGTTCGTCGGGCCGACACTGTGATGGGGCTCATCCATCGGCTCGTGCTGCCGATGCTATAAACGATGAGCTGGAACGCGGCATCAGCAATGTCAGAAATTCAAGCAGAGCCATTGGGAGAACAAATGGACATCGAGACTCGGCTGGCCAGGCTGGAGGCCCGCAACACGAAGCTCACCGCTATCTGCGGCGCGCTGGCAGTCCTCTGTATGGGGCTGGGCACGACCTTCGCAATCGCCGGCCCCACGCGAAACGAACCTGATGTGATTCACGCCAAGGGCCTCGTCATCGAAGATGCCAATGGTCGACCCCGCATTCTCATCGGTGCACCGTTTCCGGATGTGCCGGGCCGCATCCGGCACGATGAGCGGACGGCTGCGATGGAATTCCTGGACGACAAAGGTCATGACCGACTGACGGTTGGCGAGTCTTTTACGCCCCAGATCAAAGGCGTGGTGCCGGCGAACTTCCATCGTATCGGTACTGGCGAAGGCATTACCTTGCATGACACCGAGGGCAACGAGCGGGGTGGAATGTCCTGGCTCAGCAACGGGCGGGGCGGCATCGCCTTTGACTACCCGGAGCGCGACGCCATCGGCATGTATGTCGACGACAAGGACAGGTCCGCGACCTTCGTTTTGGAAAATCCGGATGCCGCTGTAGGTGATGTCAGCCTGCTGGAGCTTACTGCGAAGGGGAAGGGCGGCGAGCTCAAACTGTTCGATGCTGCCGGCAAGCCGCGAACGCAGTGGAACATCAATGGCGGGGCGCTCATGCCGATAACAAAAGATAAGTGACTGCAGGTGGCCCCGCCTGTGGGCTCATCCGTCCGGGTCCGCCGGTGGATGCGTCAGTTGTCGGCTTGCAGATGCAGCCGTGTGTCGTTCACTTCACATTGCCGAGCTTCGGCGTTCACCCGCTTTATCTGCATCATGCGGTCCGTCTCCGGAGGACTGTTCCATGAAAATTGTCATGCATGCTGCTGTGGTCTGCGCCCTGTTGTGCACCTCGGTTTACGCACAGGAAACGGGCAACGGTGTGGAAGTCAAAAAGCAGACCGCCAATTCAGGCGCCCAGACCGTTGTGGAAACCCCGAAGACGCGGCAGGCCCAAAGCGAACAGCACCTTACCGATGGCATGAATACCAAGCGGAACCAAAAGCCCCCGTCGGGCCCTCGTGACAGCTACGGTGTGCCCGTGCCCAAGCCGGTTGAAGGGCAGGGGACTAACAGCAGCACGGAAACCATGCGTGCGGCGGACCAGAAGCACTAAGTCCTGTCAGTGTTCTCGTCACTTGCCCAGCCCTTCCGGGAAGCCCGATGGAAGAACCCTATGATTGTGTCGTGGTCGGTGCCGGTCCCGCCGGGCTGACCGCGGCCACTTATCTTGCGCGTTATCGTCGCCGCATCGTCGTGATTGATGCTGGCCAGTCACGGGCCCGCTGGATTCCCGTGAGCCACAACTGCCCGGGATTCCCGTTCGGGGTGGGTGGGCGTGAGTTGTTGGGGCATTTCCGCGCCCAGGCCGAACAGTATGGTGTGCCGTTCGTGGCCGAGAGCGTGTCGGCTGTCGAAAAGCGCGGGGATGGTTTCGAGGTTCGCACCTCCGGCTCATCCGTCAGAGCTCGCCTCGTGCTGTGTGCCGCTGGCATCACGGACCGGCTGCCGGTGGCAACGGGAATCGAAGAGGCCATCGCGTCCGGCACATTGCGGCTTTGCGCCGTGTGCGACGGGTACGAAGCCCGCGATGAATCCATCGGTGTGTATGCGCCGGTGTCCGAAGGCCTCGCTCATGCCAGTTTCCTTCGAACTTTTTCTGGAAGTGTTGCTGTCCTCAGCCCGGACGACGGCTCGCCCTCAGCAGACGATCGCAGCCGTGCCGAGGCGATGGGCGTTGCCCTTTACGCCGGTGTGCAGTCACTGAGATTCTCGACCGACGGGTGCGAAGCAGAAGCCGCCGGCGGGCGGGTGCACCGGTTTGACACTATCTATCCCGTCCTCGGGTGCACTCCCGGCACCCGTGCGCTATCAGGTCTCAAGGTAAAAACCGATGCCGCCGGCAAACTGGTGGTGGACAGCTCCATGGAAACCAGCCTCCCTGGCCTGTTTGCAGCCGGGGACGTGGTGACGGGGCTTAACCAGATCAGCGTTGCCGTGGGCCACGCTGCCGTGGCGGCGACGGCCATCCACCATCGTCTGCCTCTAAATTTTCGGTCCACGGTTTCTCACGCCTCCTGAGAGGTGAAGGTCCCGGCCGTCAGTCCTTGGGCGGTGGCGGGCCCAATGCATCCTCAACGTCGTCGGCGTTTCCGGCGCAGGTAAATAACCTGGCCCGTGATGCCAGCAATCAACAGTGCCGCATTGCTGGCGATGAAAACGGGGTTATTTACGAGAATGCTGTAGACGAGATACAGAACCGACGCGGCCATCTGTCCTATGAAGAGCCACTTCGAAACACCTTCCACCGTGGGCGCGTGCGCCTGCCTCCAGATCTGTCGCGCAATCGTCGACAGGAGAATGAGGGACGCGAGCCAACCCAGGGGCTCGGGGCTCAATAGGCGGGAGGTGAGGTTCATGGGCGTCCGGGTCATGGGTCACGGTCGAGACAGTACCCTTGCCCTGTAGGCGAACCGATGAAGGTTTTCGATGCGTGCTCTTCATGCTAAGCACGTCCTCAACTGGCACTGGAGAGCTGGACACACATTGGCCCAGCCGATCCGGTAGTCTCAAAGCTCATCATGGGGGACGCTGCTGTGTCTGAACCGAGTCAGGAATTTGCCATCGTCATCGAGCCCAAGCCCATGTTGGCCGACATGATTTCGGACTACTTGTCCCGCGCTGGCTATGCCGTTGCGGTTTCCGCCACGCACGCTGGAGGGGCGGCGCAGGCTAAGGCCCACGGGAAAGTCGACTTTGCAGTGGCTGCCGTTCCGGCACCAGGCGAGGAACGCACGGGTGCCTATCTTGAAGAGGCGAGGAAGATCAATCCGCTCATGCGCATGGTGGTGATGCTCTCCGACCCCTTGGCGTCAGTCGCAGGCGCGCCTGCCGATGCTGTGCAGCTGATCAAGCCGTTTAGCGCGGAGGAACTTGACCGGGCTGTGGCACTTGCCCGGATGCCGGCGCAGCCGTTGTCTTGAGACTCCAACCAGGCTGGACATCACAGACGTCGAAACGCCCTTCACCATGTTTTGACCGCTAAAACCATGCGGGCATTCATCCTCCTCCCACCAAACAAGGGAGGAGAACCATGGCAGAACTCAACGAAAACCTTCTCGACTGGCTGCGGGACGCGCATGCGATGGAGCAGCAGGCCGAGCAGATGCTTAAGGCCCAGGCCTCCCGCATCGAGCATTATCCGAAGGTCAAGGCAAGAATCGAGCAGCATCTCCAGGAAACACTGGGGCAGCAGAAGCTGTTGCTGGGCTGCATTGAACGCCTGGGCGGAAAGCCTTCGGGCATGAAAGACGTCATGGGCAAGGTGATGGCATTTGGACAGGCGGCCGGTGGCGCGCTCAATTCTGATGAAATCATCAAGGGCGCCATCGCCGGGTACGTGTTCGAAAATCTTGAGATCGCGACCTATACCGCGCTGATCGCCGCTGCCCAGACTGTGGGTGATGCTGAGACCGTCCGCGTCTGCGAGGAAATCCTTCCGCAGGAAGAGGCGATGGCGAAGTGGTTGCTGGAAAACCTGCCTGAGCTCACAGAAGAGTTCCTTGTCAGGGACGCCACGCCCGATGTCGAAGCCAAGCGCTGACGCTGCTTCCAGTGGAGCAAGACCAAAGCAGCCTCGAAGCTTTCAAGAGAGAGAGCCGTAGTGATGCGGCCCTCTTTCGCTTTGCCTTTCGGTTCCCTGGCTCAGCTGCTCTTGCGCAAAGCGCACGAACGCGAGCGTGGCATCGCTCACCGCGCGTGCCGACATCGTCAGGGCGTGCACCGGAATAGGGTCCGGTTCCGCCGATTCATGGACCCTTGCCAAGCGACCGCTCCGGATGTCGTCCTCGCATAGGCAGGCCGGTAGCCGGGCAAAGCCAAGCCCGGCACGAACCGAGGCGAGGAGCAGGTCCGTATCGCTGGTGACCAACCTCGCTTCGCTCTGCCTGCCCGGCCGAAAGAGAAGGCTCGCAGGGGCACTTGGCCCTGCGTAGGCGAGCACGTCGGCATCCGCGATGCGTTCGGCGTTGGGTGGCGTTCCCAACCGCCCAAGAAGCTCGGGCACCGCAACCGTCATCACAGGTATATGGGCTAGCGATCGCGCGACAACGTCCGTGCTGTCGGGCAAGCTGTCATGTACCCCCAGGATGACGTCCGCCTGTTGCCGGATGAGCGGCTCGACCTCGCCGGTGCCTGTCGTCAACCACACGCGGACGCGGGGATGAACCGCGGAGAACTTCGGCAGGATCGTCGACATCAGCGGCATCAGCAGGCTGTGCGCGTGGACTCTTACGAACCTGTTCGCCACGTCTGCGCGGGTGGCCGCGTGCTCCGCCGCCGCGGCGGATTCACACATGACAGAGGCATGACGGTAGACGGCCTCTCCCGTTGACGTGACCGAGAAGCGGCGCGCGTTCCGGTGTAACAGCTGCACGCCCAGTCGCCGTTCCAGCGCAATGATCCGGCGGCTCAGCAGGGATCGCGTCGTTCTGAGCTGGTCTGCGGCCACCGAAAAGCTTCCGGCCTCGATCACCTGCACCAGGAGGAACAGGTCCGCCATGTTGTTCGTCTGCTTCATGCTCGTGAGGACGTGCGATAGATGCACGCAACGTTAGGACGATGGCAGGACGGTCGTCTTTGATTGAGGGGGGCAGACCTTTGCGCGGGGGCAAAATCGGCAGATCCGTCTATACTCTCGCCCGAAGGGGACTTAATACGACTGTCAGCGGCAAGGTGGGGCTTTGCTTGTACACGTCTGATTCGCCACACATCATGGTTGTCGACGACCGACCTGAAGAGATCGGCGCGCTCGTTGTGGCCCTCCGCGCGGAAGGCTGGCGGGTAAGCATCGTCACGAATGCCGGTCAGGGTGTCCGGCGAGCAGAGTTGATCGCGCCAGACCTCATCTTGCTCGATGTGCGGATGCCGGAGATGGACGGCTTTGTCGTCAGTCGCCTCCTGCAGGAAGTGCCGCAGTTGAAGCGCACGCCGATGGTGTTTCTGACCGCGGCGAACAGCCTCGAGGAACGCCTCGAAGGGCTTGGCCATGGCGGCGTCGATTACATTCTCAAAGACTGCAATCCGGCTGAACTGGTGGCGCGGGTGCGCATCCACCTGAGGCTCGCTCCCCGGGCCGCCGTGCCGTCCCTCGATCCGGTACCTGCCGAGCCGCTGCCCCCGGACGAGGTGATCCTGCAAGCCGCCATGCGGCTTCTTCGCCGGCGTCTTTCGGAGCCCCTCACCCTCGACGAGGTCGCACGGGAGGTGGGGACGTATGACAAGCGTCTATCGGCGATCTTTCGGGAACACCTTGGCACAACGGTTTTCGCGTGGCTGCGTGAGGAGCGGATCCAGCGGAGCCGACGCTTGCTTGCCGAGACTTCGTTGAGCATGCAGGAAATTGCCCTGGAGATCGGCTTTCGGAGCGCCTGCAACTTCACGACCGCCTTCCGGGAACGGTTGGGCGTCCCGCCCACGCAGTATCGGAAGGCGACTCAGGGAGCTGCCGGCACGTGCTGAGCTGGGTACAGCGGACGGTGTTTGCGCTCTGCGTGCTCGTCTATGGCATGCACGCCGTTGCTGCCGCTCCGTCTCCGCATGTCCAGCTGCCGCTGGTGATTTACGATCAGAACACGGGCCTGTCCAGCCTGTCCGTGGTGCGCCTGCTGGAAGATGAGCGCCATTTTGTCTGGGCGGGAACGGAGCAGGGCCTCTACCGTTTCGACGGCATCGGGTTCAATCCCATGCTCGCAAAGGACGGCTTTCAGACCTCGGAAGTCGTGAGCCTCGCTGAGGACGACGACGGGCATGTGTGGGCAGGAACGAGGGCGGGCCTTCAGTCGCAGGACAATGACGGGCACTTCGCCTGGGTGCGGCCGGATGGCCGGACCCTGCTTGTGGATCGCGGCCAGACCCTGGCACCCGATGGGCAGGGCGGCATGCTGGTGGTCAGTGGGCATCATCTGTTTCGTCTGCAGCGGCAGGCGGGGGGCCAGTGGACGGCGGCCCCATGGCCAGAGGAGAACGCTGGCCGCACCCTGACGTCCCAGGTCGCAGCCGTCTATCACCATGGCGATGCGGTCTGGTTCGGGTGCGACGAGGCGGTGTGTCGCCTGAGCAAGGGCGTCCTGACCCGATTTGGTGCTGCCCAGGGCGTTCCCGCCGATCGATGGGTGGGATTCCTGGTCGCCCGCGACGGCGCGGTATGGGCGCGCGGCCTGCGCACGGTCCTCGCGCTCGCCGCTGGCGAGGGTGTGTTCGTCGCGCACGACATGCCGGGGACACATGGTGAGGTCGCGGCTACCAGCATCGATCTTGCGCAAGATCGGGAGGGACGAATCCTCACACGCTCGGACACGGGCATAGCGCGCTGGGACGGAACGCGTTGGGAACTGCTGGACACGCTCAACGGGCTGCCCGGCGTGGGAATTTCCGCTCTGATCGCCGATCACGATGGCTCGGTGTGGGCGGGAACGTACGGCCGGGGCGTGCTGTATTGGAGCAACGCCAGCGCCGTCGAAAACTGGACAGCCAACCAGGGGCTCAACGATAGCCTCATCTGGTCCATTACCCGGGCAGGTCCCGACTCGATCTGGGTGGCTGGCGAAAGTGGCGGAGAAATCATCGTGCCGTCCGAAGGACGCGCGCACCGTTGGCCCATGAATCTACCCCCGCCCGTCCAGGCGCACGCCGTGGTGACGGATACCGCCGGCTCCATCTGGTACTTCCTGTTCGATGGTCGGGTGGTCCGATACGAGCGGGAGCAGAACCGCACGACGCAGGTCGCCGAACTGCCTTACCTCATTCGCGGCGCACACAGGGACCGTACCGGGCGGCTCTGGGTTTATACGATGGGTGGCCTCTATGAGCTTGACCCTGCGTCGGGGTCCGTCGTGCATGTGGCGCCGGACCTGATTCCGTCAACGATGTGTTCGGACCTCGCAGAGGACAACGCCGGGCGCTTATGGCTCGCCTGCAACTCGGGCTTGTATCGACACAACCAGAGCGGATGGGCGCGTGTTCGCGTTGTTCCGAACGAATCTCTCGGAGGCTACGAAAACGTGGCAGCGTCGTCAGACGGGCGCCTCTGGCTCAGTGCGTTGCAGCCGGGGCTCCTGACGGGGCGTGCCGGCGATCTGGACACCCTCACCATGGAGCCTGTCGACGACCCACTTCTGGCTGCGACGCGATTCTATTTTCTGCGCACCGATGGACAGGGCCGCGTCTGGGCCGGTGGCGGCAAAGGCGTGGATGTCCTTGTGGATGGGCTGTGGACGCGTCTATCCAGCCGGGACGGTTTGCTGTGGGATGAAACCAACCACGGCGCGTTCTTCGCCGATACAGACGGCTCGGTCTGGATTGGCACGCCGGTCGGGCTGACCCACATACTCAAGCCCGCTGACCTGCTCGCGCCTCGAACCATGACGCCCCGGCTTTTTCCGGCTCGCTACGGGGCCCGTGCCGTGGCGTCGGAAGCCCTGCCTTACGACCGCGGCGCACCCTTGAATATCGCCTTTGGCGTATCGGGAAACAGCGCGGGGCATCCCGTGCACTTTCGCTACCGCCTCCACCCCCTGGACCGAGACTGGGTGGACACCAGCCAGCGAGAGGTCCGCTACGCGTCGCTTCCCTGGGGCCATTACCGCTTTGAAGTCCAGGTGGTGGATGAAAACCGGCGTGCGAATTCGAGCATCGCATCGTTCGAGGTCACTATCCAGGCGCCATGGTGGATGACACCCGGCGCCTTCATCGCCCTCGCCTTGGCGATCGTCGGCCTGGTGGTGGGCGTGTGGCGCTGGCGGACCCATGTGCTCATTGAGCACGCTCGACGGCTCGAAGGCATCGTGGTCGAGCGCACGAAAGAACTGCGCACGCTGCTTCAGGCTCGGCGCCGTTTGCTCGCGCACATCGGGCACGATCTGCGCTCGCCGCTCTCGGCTATCGTGAATGTCGCGCGCCAGTGGCGCGGAGCCGGACCGCAGGCCGACCACCCGCAGAAGATCGAGCGCCACGCTCGCATGCTCATGGAACTGATCGACGAAGTCCTGGAGTTCTCGCGGGGCGAGCTGACGGACGTCCAACTGGAACCGGCCCCTGGCTACCTCTACCGCTTCCTCTATGAGGTGGCGGACGAGGACGCGCTCCTTGTCCGGTCCAGCCATAACCGGCTTCACGTATGCATCGATACGGACCTTCCCGCCGTCGTCGAACTCGACTTCCGGCGTTTACGCCAGGTGCTTTCGAACCTGCTGGGCAATGCTGCCAAGTACACCCGAAACGGACAGATCGTATTTACCGTCAAGGGGCAAATCCATGAAGCCGGCGTATCGTGTCGCCTGAACTTTGCCATCGAGGATACGGGCATTGGCCTGGGAGACTCGGGTGCGGAGACCCTTCTGGAACCCTTCGTTCGGGGCACCAACATCGATGATGCGCCTGGTACCGGACTGGGGCTTGCCATCGTGGCGCAGCTCCTGGCTCGCATGGGGTCTCGCCTTGAAGCAGGAAAGGGCCCGGAGGGAAGGGGAAGTCGTTTTTCATTCGAGATCGAGGTCCCCCTGGCCGATGAGCACGACCTGGAGCCAGACCTGGCCGTTGGCCACGACACGATCGATGTGGAAGGGCACGGCAGAAGGGTGGTGGTGGCCGAGCCTGATGCGGCGCGTAGCGCTGTGCTGTGCGATTTGCTCGACGGTTACGGCTTCCAGTCCGTGCCGGTGGCATCGGCGAGTGCGCTGGACGAGCCCGGGGACGAGCCGCCGGTGCTTGTCATCGCCGAACTTCGGTGGCCGGAAGAGACCCATGGGGAGATCCTCGCGCACCTGCGTCGCCTTGCACCGGACGCGCCGCTGCTGGTGTTCACGTCCGTTCCGCCTGCCGCTCTCCCGGAGTGGGGCTCTTCTGAAGTCGAGGTGCTTCTGAAGCCCTCCGACGCGGCCGAACTGATGGCGCATGTTGCCCGGTTCACCGAGCGCCCGGAAGGCGATAGTCGTACCGTATTGCCGGAACGCGAGCCCTGGGTATCCCCTTACGCAAAGGGTGTCGATCCCGCTTAACCCTTGTCCGCTCTCACATGCGGACAGAAGTCGCTCGTCGTTCTTTTGATCGGGCGGAACTTGTCACGCCGGACGTGACAGAAGTTCCCGTTTGGCGGCCTTATCACATAGCGCCGCTGTTCCTAGAATCGCCCCCGCCGCCGTGACCAGGCTCGCATTTTTTGCGACCGATCGCCGCACGCAATTGACTGCATCAAACGGGGCTTCACAAAATGAATCGGATCTATCGCCTGTGCTGGAACGCCGCTACCTCCCAGTGGGTCGCGGCCAGCGAACTTGCCCGCAGCCGCCGTCCGGGCGTCCGGGTCAACGCGCCCGCAAGCGCGCCGCGCGTGGCGACCATGGCATTGGCGGTGGCCCTGGCGATCGGTAGCGCGGGAGCTGCCCGTGCAGGTCAGACCGGAGGTCAGATTGTTTCGGGCAACGGCGCGATCAACCAGAACGGCGCGACGACGACGATCAATCAGGCCAGCCAGCACCTGTCGCTGAACTGGCAGACCTTCGACATCGGTGCGAACGAGACAGTCAACTTCGTGCAGCCGGGCCGCGACGCCATTGCGGTCAATCGCATCCTCGGCAACAGCGCCTCGGAGATCTACGGGCACCTGAACGCCAATGGCCAGGTCTGGCTGATCAACCCTAACGGCGTGCTGTTCGGCGAGGGCTCGCAGGTGAATGTCGGTGGCCTCGTCGCCTCGACGCTCGACACCGCGGACAGCTCGCTGGACGCGACTTCTCGTACGTTCAGTGGCGAGGGCAAGGGCAGCGTCGTCAATAAGGGCGCCATTCGTGCCGCGAGCGGTGGCTACGTCGCCTTGCTGGGCAATACGGTGTCCAACCAGGGCACGATCAGCGCGCAGTTGGGCACGGTGGCGATGGGCGGCGGCAGCGCCGTCACGCTCACCTTCGAGGGTAGCCAGCTGCTCCATCTTCAGGTCGACCGCAGCACGCTCGACAACCTGGTGGAGAACCGCCAGTTGGTCCAGGCCGACGGCGGGCGGGTTCTCATGACCGCGGGTGCGGCCGACTCGCTGCTGGCCAGCACCGTCAACAATACCGGCGTCGTCCGGGCGCAGACGGTGCAGAACCACAACGGCGAAATTGTCTTGCTGGGCGGCATGACCGCCGGCCATGTGAACGTCGAAGGCACGCTCGATGCGAGTGCGCCCCATGGCGGAAACGGCGGCACCATCGAGACCTCGGGCGCGTTCGCTCACATTGGCAGTGCGGCGATCAACGCCAGCGCGTCGCATGGCAAGGCGGGCACCTGGCTGGTCGATCCGTACGACCTGACCATCGATACAGCCGCAGCGACGACGATCTCGAACTCGCTCAACAGCGGCACCAACGTTACCGAGTCGACCTCGGCCGGCGGTGCGTCGGGCGCGGGTGTGCAAAATCCCGGCGGCGTGGGCGATATCAACGTCAACGCGGCCATCAGCTGGACCAACCCGAACAGCACGCTGACGCTGACCGCGTATCGCGCGATCAACGTCAACGCGCCCATTTCCGGCGCGGGCCACGTGGTGCTCACCGCTCAGGGCGCCACGGGCAGCAACGGCAACATCACGCTCGGCGCAGGCGGCACGGTGGCGGGCGGGGCGGGGGTAACCCTTACCGCCGCCAACGCCTTCATCAACAACGCTGGTGGGAGTGCGCTCAGTTCGGCCTCGGGCAAATGGCTGGTCTATTCCGCGAGCCGCGCAGCCGATGTCACCGGTGGCCTTGCCCCGCAGTTCATCCAGTACAACGCGGCAGCGGGCGCGACACCGCTGGGTGCGGGTAGCGGCTTCCTCTACAAGCAGACGGCGAACGCGGCCATCTCGGGTCTCAGCAGCACCGTTGAGAAGACGTACGACGGTACGGCGACGGCCAGTCTGACCGGGGCCAACTTCAACGCCACCCTGGTCAACGGCGACCGTATCGCCACCGCGGCCGGTACGTATGGCAGCAAGGACGCCGCCAGCGGCATCCAGGTCACTGCGGCGAACGGCGCGGCGGGATACACCTTCACCGATGCGAGCGGGCTCGTTCCCGTATACGGATACACGATCACCGGCGGTGGCGCCTCGGCGAACATCGGTGTCATCGACCCTCGCCAGCTCAGTGTCTCGGTCATCAACAACCCGACCAAGACCTACAACGGGACGACCACCGCCACGCTGACCAGCGCCAACTACCTGACTACCGGGCTCGTAGCGGGCGAGAGCATCACCTTCAGCCAGCCGAACAGTGTCGCTTACGATTCGGCTGACGCTGGCGCGCGCACCGTCAACGTGGGTTTCCTGCCGTCCAACTTCACGGCGGCGAACGGCACGACGCTGTCCAATTATGTTCTGCCGACATCGGCAACTGGCGCGGGCACCATCAACAAGGCCAAGGTGCAGCTGTCCGGGCTGCTTGGCAGCGATAAGGTCTACGACGGCACCACCACGGATAACCTGGACAAGAGCCGCGTCTCGATCTTCGGCGTTATCGCGGGCGACATGGCCAATGCCACGCTTGACAGCACCAATGGCGTCGGCCTGTTCGCAGACGCAAATGTGGGTAACAACAAATCCGTCACCGCCACGGGGTTCCAGCTGGTCGGCAGCAAGGCCGCCAACTATGACCTTGTCCTTCAATCGGACATTACCGGTTCCATCACGCCGAAGGCGCTGACGATCAGCGGTGTGTCGGCCGTGGGCAAGGTGTACGACGCAACACTGGCGGCATCGCTGGCCTACCAGAACCTCGCGCTCAATGGCCTGGTGAACGGCACCGACACCGCGAACATCTCGTTGGTCACCACCGGCGCGTCCGGTGCCTTCGCCACGAAGAATGTGGGCAACGGCATTGGCGTCACCGCGTCCGGCTTCACGCTGGCAGGGACGGGTACGGGCAACTACACCCTGTCTCAACCGACGGGGCTGTCCGCGAACATCACGCCGGCGCCTCTGTCGATATCCATCACGGGCAATCCCACCCGCACGTACAACGGGACCACGACCGCCAACATCGGTTCGGGCGATGTGACGATCAGCGGCTTCCAGGGGGGCGAGACGGGCACCGTCGTGCAGAGCGCCGGCGCCACCTACGCCAGCAAAGACGCGGGCACGCAGCTGGTCACCGCCTTGCTCGAGCCGTCAGACTTCAGCCTGGGCAACGGCGCAGAACTTTCCAACTACACCTTCCCGACCGCCATCACCGGCAACGGCACGATTGCCAAGGCCATCCTCACCTGGTCGCTCGTAGGAAATCCCACGAAGGTCTACGACGGCAATACCGATGCGACGCTGACGAACGACAACTTCCAGCTCTTCGGCTTCCTCAGCGGGGAGGGCGCCACGGTCACTCAGACCCACGGCACCTACGACACCGCGAATGTCGGCCAGCGGAATGTGACGGCAAACCTGAATAGTGCGGACTTCACGGCGGTCAACGGTACCGTGCTGTCGAACTACGTGCTGCCGACGGTAATGACCGGCATTGGGACCATCACTCCGGCGCCCCTGGCCGGATTCATTACGGCGGGCATCAATGGCCCGACGCGCGTCTATGACGGCACGACCATCGCGACGCTAACGCCGGCGAACTTCATCCTCTCCGGCTTTGCGGCGGGCGAGGGCGCTTCGGTCAACCAGACGGTCGGTATCTTCGCGTCGAAGAACGTTGGCAAGCAGGCGGTGTCCGCATCGCTCACCAGTGCCAATTTCGACGCCAACGCGGGCACCAACCTTGGCAACTACACCTTGCCGACGGTAGCCTTCGGCACCGGCGAGATTCAGCAGGCACTGTTGACGGCGTCGATCGTGGGTAACCCCTCGAAGGTCTATGACGGCACGCGCTATGTGACGCTCACGCCGCTGAACTATCAGCTTCTCGGGTTTGTGGCCGGCGAGGGTGCGGATGTCGTGCCGTCGTCGTCGATTTCTTTCGACACCAAGAACGTCGGTAGCAACAAGACCATCACGGCGAACATGGCGGTGTCCTCGTACCTGCCAAACAGCCAGACGCTGCTGTCGAACTACATCTTGCCAACGGTCGCAACCGGTCCCGGTACGATCACCGCGGCGCCGCTCTACATCGTCGGGGTCTCCGCCCAAAGCCGCGATTACAACGCAACGACCCTGGCAACGCTCAATAGCGGCGGGGCCTCCCTGGTCGGGCTGGTGGGCGCCGACTCGAACGATGCGGCGAAGGTCGCCCTCGCGGTAGGCACGACCGGAACCTTTGCCGATGCCAATGCCGGCGTCGGTAAAGCCGTCACAGCCAATGGCTTCTCGATCTCAGGCAGCGAAGCCGGCAATTACACGCTCATGCCGTTGACCGGCCTGACCGCGACCATCAGTCCGTTCACACTGACGATCAACGGTGTGTCGGCCATCGATAAGATCTACGACGGCAACACGGGCATTGCCCTGAACACAGGCACAGCGTCGTTGGGCGGCATTTTCAGTGCCGACAACGGGAACGTGACGCTCGATACCTCGGGTGCGAGCGGCAGCGTGCGGTCGGCCAACGCAGCCAACAACCTCGATGTAACAACGTCAGGGTTTGGGTTGGCAGGCAGCGCCGCGGGCAACTACCGCGTCAACCAGGTCAGCGGCCTTACCGCCAATATCTCCAGGCGTTCGGTCACGGCGTCCATTACGGGCGACCCGACCAAGCCGTACGACGGCTCGGATTCCGTGACGCTGACCGCGGGCGACTATACGCTCTCGGGCTTTGTGAACGGCCAGGGGGCGACCATCCCGCAGTCGTCCACAGCGAAGTACAACAATGTCAACGCCGGCAGCAACCGCGGCCTGACCTCGACGCTCTCCGTGTCGGACTTTGTGGCATTTTCGGGCACCAATCTCGCCAACTATGACCTGCCGACCGGCGCGACCGGCGCACTCGGCACGATCACGCCCTTCATCATCAACCTGATGAGCCAGCGCGTTTATGACGCGACCACCGGTGCCGACGCCGCCCTGTTCACCAGTGGCGGCACGATCGCCGGCGTCAACGGCGAGCGCCTGACGCTGACCGGTAGCGGTGTCCTCTCGACCAAGAACGTAGGCAATCAGCGAAGCTTCGCCAACTTCGGCACATTGGCGCTCGGCGACAACAGCGGCAGCGCGACGAACTACACGCTGGCCGGCGGTATCGATTGGGTGACTATCACTCCGGCTACCTTGACAGTCGCCGGCACGGTCGCAGCCGACAAGCCCTATGACCGCTCCAATGTGGCGCAGCTCTCGGGCTCGACGCTTGTGGGGCGGCTGGGTTCGGACGATGTGACGCTGGCGAACTTCGCGACCGGGACATTCGCTAACAAGAATGCCGGCGTCGGCAAGTCCGTTGGCACCTCGATGACCGTGAGCGGTGGCGACAGCAGCAACTACATTCTGGTCCAGCCCACGGGCCTCACGGCGACCATTACGCCGCTGACCATCACCCCGACGGCCTCGGCGGACAGCCGGCAATACGATGGCACCACCAACGCCACGGCGACCGTATCGTCCTCAGGCGTCCTCGCGGGCGATACGGTCAACTTCGGCGAGTCCACGACGCCGCAGTTCGACGGCAAGGATGTGGCCAACGGACGCACCGTCACGGTGAGCAACATCACCAAGGGCGGCGCTGATGCGGGCAATTACGTGCTCTCGACGACGACCGTGACAGCACTGGCGAACATCACGCCGCGCGTCATCAACCTGAGCGGCACGCGGGTCTACGACACCTCGACCTCGATCTTCAGCCCCGGTCTGACCCTGGGGAACCTGGTGTCGGGTGAGAGCCTCTCCCTCTCGGGCACGGGCAACACGGCGAGCAAGAACGTAGGGAGCTATACCGGCGGTAATTTCGCGCTGGGTTCGCTCGCGCTGGCCAACGGCGCGGGTGGCCTCGCAAGCAACTACACGCTCACCGGCGGCACCGATACCTACACGATCACGCCGGCGATGCTCAACGTGATCAACACCACGGCCGACAGCAAGGTGTATGACGCGAATACCATCGCTACCTTGCACAACGCCACGCTCGATGGCGTGCTGGGGTCGGATACCGTCGACCTGACGAACGCCGATGTCGGCACCTTCAGCGACAAGAATGTCGGCACGAACAAGTCGGTCACCACGGCCATGGGCATCGCCGGGACAGACGCGGGGAACTACATCCTCGTGCAGCCGGCCAACGTGTTCGCCGACATCACCTCGAAGCTCATCCATGTGGATGCCAATGGGGTCAACAAGGTTTACGACGGAAGCACGGCATCGGGCGCGACGCTGTCGAGCCAGGATCTGCTGGGCACCGACCAGGTGACGTTCAGCGCCGCCAGCAACCTCTTCAATACCAAGGATGTGGGGACCGGCAAGGCAGTGAGTGTGGATGGGATCACCGCCGGCGGTGCCGACGCGGGGAACTACACGCTGGCCAATACCAGCGCCGCCACCACCGCGAACATCACGCCCTTCATCATCAACCTGACCGGGACGCGCGTATACAACGGCACGACGACGGCCAGTGCGAACCTCTTTGGCACGAACGGCGTCGTCGCCGGCGCCAATGGCGAAACCCTGATCCTCACCGGCGCAGGCAAGAGCGCATCGAAAAATGTGGCTACCTACCTCCGGGCCGCTGACGGCACAGGCGATTTCGACCTCGACACGCTGGCGCTCAACGGCACGGGCGGATCGAGTGCGAGCAACTATGCCCTGCTGGGGGGCATCGACAGCTTTACGATCACCCCGCTCGCGGTGACGGTCACTGCCACCGGTGGCAACAAGGTCTATGACGCCACTACGGCGGCAACGGCTACGTTGGCATCCGGAGGCCTGATCTCGGGCGACACCGTGGACTTCGCATCCGGCGCAGCCGCCTTTGGCGACAAGAATGTCGGCAACGGTAAGGTCATCTCGGTTACAGGCATCACGGCCAGCGGCGCGGACGCCGGCAACTACACATTCAACACCTCGGCCGCGACCACCGGCAACATCACACCGCTGGCCATCAGCGGGAGCATCGTGGCCGACGACCGCGTTTACGACCGTACTACGGGGGCGGTGACGCATGGCAGCTTGTCGGGCGTGCTCGGCGGCGATGTCGTCGATTACACCTCGACCACGGGCAGCTTCCTCGACAAGAACGTTGGCAATGGCAAGACCGTTAATGTCTCCGGTGTCGTTGGTGGGGCGGATGCCGGCAACTATGTCGTCACCAGCAACACCACCACGACCGCGAACATCACGCCGGCGACCATCGTGGTCGGCACGAGCGCGGCTGACAAAATGTACGACGGTAATGCCACGGCGACGACAGTGCTGTCGCAGACCGGTCTTATCGGCGGCGACGATGTGAGCTTCAGCGGCGCGTCGTCCTTGTTCTCCGATGCGAATGCGGCCAATGGCAAGACCGTCACGGTCAGCGGCATTACGGCAGCGGGCGCCGATGCCGGAAACTATGTCTACAACACGGTAGCGACCACGCTCGCGAACATCACGCCCTACATCATCAACCTGCACGGGGAGCGCCAGTACGACGGTTCGACCGTCGCTGCCGCCGGGGATTTTGGTAACCACGGCGTTGTCGCAGGCATCAATGGCGACACGCTCGACCTGAGCGGCGATGGCGCCGTAGGGGATAAGAACGCCGGCACCAACAAGACCCTGACCTCGACCGGAACGCTGGGTCTCACCGCCAACGGCGCTGCGCTCAGTAGCAACTACACGCTGGTCGGCGGTACGCACACCCTGACCATCACCCCGAAGCAGATCGTGGTCGATGCCACCGGGTCCAACAAAGTCTACGACGGCGGCTCCCTGGCCGTGGTGGGCCTGGGCGCGACCGGCGTCCTCGGCGGCGACCAGATCACCTTCGCGGGCGGCACGGCGAACTACAGCGACAAGAATGTCGCCAATGGCAAGACCATCACGGTGAACGGCATCACCGCGTCCGGTACGGACGCTGGCAATTACGCGTTCAACACGACGGCCCTGACGACAGGCAACATCACCCCGTTGGCTATCGGCGGCAGCATCGTCGCCAGCGACAAGAGCTACGACGGCACCACCACGGCGCAGACCCAGGGCAGCCTCACCGGCGTGATTGCGGGCGACGATCTGGGTGTAGCCACCCAGGGCAGCTTCGCCGACAAAAATGCGGGATCGGGCAAGACGGTGAACGTGACGGGCCAACTGACCGGCACGGATGCTGGTAACTACACGTTGACCACCAACACGACCACCACCGCCGCGATCAATAAGCTGGTCCTCGACCTTGCCGGCACGCGCGTGTACGACGGCAGCACCGTGGCTGATGCAGGCATGTTCGGCAATGCCGGGGTTATCGCGGGCATCGCCGGGGAAAGCCTGTTCCTCTCTGGTCAAGGCGTGCTCGCCAGCAAGAACGTAGCCACGGATCGCGCACTGGCGGGCCTTGGTTCGCTGGCGCTCAACGACAATGGCGCCTCGCTCGCCAGCAACTACACGCTCGTCGGCGGGCGCGATGTGGCGACCATCACGCCCCTTGGCATCAGCGCCAACATCACGGCCAACGACAAGGTCTATGACGGAAACACTGGCGCGATCACCCAGGGGGTCCTGAGCGGCACCCTGGCGGGGGACAGCGTGTCCTTGTCCACGGTCGGTGCCTTCTCCGACAGGAACGTGGGCAACGGGAAAACGGTGAATGTGAGCGGCATGATTGCCGGTGACGATGCCGGTAACTACGTCCTCAGCTGGAACCCGACCACGACGGCCAATATCACCCAGAACGCCTCGCAAGGCGCTTCGGGGAATGCATTGACCCAGATCGACGCCTTGCTCGAGCCCGAGACGTTGGCCACGCCCTACGGCGTCGCCGCGAACGTCACGGTCGGCGATTACACCGGTAACCACAAGAAGACCCGCCAGCCGGTGGAGAAGAACGTGCAGCGCTCGGACTTCAATTCCGGCCTCTCGCTGCAGGTCGTCAGTGGCGGCGTGCGACTGCCCGCGGATGTGATGCAGTGAATAACCTCCTTCGAATTCGAAACGGCTTACCGATGACCATGGTTCAATTCCCCAAGCGCACCGCGAACGTACTGGGTGCCTGCATTCTGCTGGCCATGGCTTCGGGGACGAACGCCCAGGTGCGCGCGCCTCAGACGGGCGACTTGCTTCGCCAGGTGCCGGCAACACCTGCGCCTCAACGCTCCGATGACACAGGCCTGACCGTCACGCCGCAAGTGCCGACGGCGCAAGGCGACAGTGCCCCGTTCCACGTCACGCGCATCGAGATCACGGGCGCCACCTTGTTGCCGGCCGAAGACCTGCATGCGCTGGTCGCTTCGGGCGAGAACACGGACATGACCCTCGGCCAGCTCAATGCGCTTGCCGCCCGGATCACGGCCGCGTATCGGGCAAAGGGCTACCCTTTGACAGTCGCTTATGTACCGGCGCAAACGTTGACCAGCGGCACGGTGCGCCTTGCCGTGCAGGAAGCGCGACTGGGCAAAGTGACACTCGAGAACCACAGCGCAACGCACGACGGTCCGCTGCAGGCTACGCTGGCGCCGCTCAAGGAGGGCATGCCGGTTTCATCGCACGGCTTCGATCGCAGCCTGTTGTTGCTGGGCGACATACCGGGTGTTTCCGAGACATCGGCGCTCGGCCCCGGGGCTGAACCGGGTACCTCAGACCTTGCCGTGCGGACCGATGATCGGCCCCGTTACACCGGCACGGTCGCGCTCGACGACTATGGCAATCGCTACACCGGCCGAACGCGCATGACAGGCACCTTCAATGTCAATGGCCTGTTCCATCAGGGCGACGTGCTTGACGCGACTGCGCTCACTGCCGGTTCGAACATGAATTACGGGCGGCTCGGCTACCGTTACCTGCTCAATGGCGAAGGTACGGTGGTCGGCGCGGCGGTCTCGTCGCTCGACTACAAGCTCAAGGGTGACCTGCGCGTCCTGGACGCCCACGGCACCGCGCAGGTAGCGAGTGTGTTCGTCAGTCATCCGTTCATTCGTTCCACCGACGGGAACCTTTACGGCCAGCTTGGCTACGACCGTCGCCATCTTAACGACTCGATCGACATCGTCGGTATTCGCACGCTACGGCATACCTACGGCTGGACCGCGACGCTGGCCGGCGACCAGCGTGACGCGCACGGCGTGACCAACTTCAACCTGGCCGCGACTTACGGCTTGCTGGGCTTCAACGACGCCTTCGCCGAATTTGTCGATGCGATCAGCGCCCAGACGAAGGGCCATTATCTGAAATACACGCTCTCGGTTGCGCGCCTCCAACAGCTGTCGGACAACAACGCGTTGTACCTCGGCTTTCAGGGTCAGTGGGCGAATAAGAACGTGGATACCGCCGAGCAGTTCTATCTTGGCGGCGCGAACAACGTGCGCGGGTATGACACCGGTGTGTTGGCGGGAAGCCAGGGCCAGATGGTGAACCTCGAGTTCCGCCGGTCCCTTCACATCGGCACGCCGGGCAGCCTGATCGCGCTGGTGTTCGCGGATGCGGGACACGTGACCCTCTACAAGGATCGCTTTGCTCCAGGCACCAACAGTGCTCACATGCAGGACGCGGGCCTGGGCTTGCGTTGGCAGGGCGACGATCAATGGGTGGTCAGCGCTGACGTCGCGCATCCGGTGGGAGCCCGACCGGCGATTCTTGGCGACACGCACGATGTTCGGGCGTGGGTGCAGGTCCAGAAAGGGTTCTAGCAACGGCCTGGAAAGGGGGGGTATGGACGGCTAAACGGAACCTGAATTCGCCCTGTTGAAATTTTCAGCCGGATGCATAAATTACTTCCGCTGGCCGCTTCGGGACCAGCCTCGCCGCCCGCTTCGGGGGCGGCGCAGAGAACTCTTAACCATGTTGCTTTGAGGATATGGCTATGCGAACTCTCCTGAATGTTGCACCCCTCCACCGTTCCAGTGTCGGCTTCGACCGCATGTTCGACCTGCTCGAAGCCGCCGCATCGCGCGGCCAGGCCGCCGACAATTATCCGCCGTTCGACTCCATCAAACTTTCGGACGACCAGTACCGCCTCACCATGGCGGTGGCCGGCTTCCGGGACGAGGATCTCGAGATTTCCACGCAGGGGAACTGGCTTTCGGTGAGCGGTGAGCGCTCGTCGGAACCGGAAGGCGAGTATCTCCACCGGGGTATTGCCACCCGTCCGTTCCAGCGCCGCTTCGAGCTTGCCGAGCACGTCCAGGTGGTCGGAGCGAGGCTCGCCGATGGACTGCTTTCCATCGACCTCAAGCGTGAAATTCCCGAGGCGATGAAGCCGCGCCGTATCGACATCGAGTCTGGCGCTGGTGCCCAAGACAGCGTCCGCCAGTTGCTTGACCAGGTTGCCGCCTGAGCAAGGAAAGAGCCCCGCAGGGATGCGGGGCTCTTGGTGATGCTTCAGCAGCGCTGTTCGACTGCGTGCCAAGGTTCTTTGTCGATCGCGGGCAGCGTGTGTATGTGCTGCTCTGTCATCAGGAGGAGTCTCTCGACGGCGGCACGGATGTGCTGGAACGGGGCTCCAAGCATAGCCAGGAGTTCGACGGCGCGGGCTTGCCTCGCAATGAGGGGCCATCCGCTCACACGCGCTATTCTCGCCACACGCCGCGCAAGCCTCCTGGATTCTTCGTCATCTTGTGCATGCACGGCGTCCGTGAGCAAGATGAGATCGATAACAGTGGAAGAGACGGCGCTTAGCTGCATACAGGGCCTTGAACGAAACAATGATCGAACAGCCTGACGGTAGCTACGTTAGGTGAACCGTGAATGCGCGTGAATGCCACTTCATGAATGTGACTCGCAGACACGATTTCCCGGCCTTATCCGGAACCAGATTGCACGGAGCGCCGTACCTCGATCGCACTCCCCGCCTTATAGTGCTGAAGCCAAAGCTGCCGTCTCGACACTGAGCTGAGCCCCCCCCGGGGGATGGTTGTCTGTCGTATGCGCCAGCACGCTGCCAGCTGCGGTGGGCCTAATGGCGTTGTCATGTCGCGTCTCAAAAGCTAGCGCATTGCCTTCGCCAGAGCCTTCCCAAGGTAAAGACGGTCGGTTCGGCAGATGTCGAACCCTGTAATCGTCAACGGTGCCATCCCGCGATAGGTCACCGATACGTCCTGTTTGCACGCCTGGTCGCTGTCGAAACGGACAATGGCTTGACCACTGCTTCCGCCGATCAGTGGCCCGCCAAGATCGAGGGCATGCCAGCGATGCGTGCCAGCGGGAGCGGCCTCGATGTCCGTTACCGTTCGGTCCGCGTCATTGATAAACGTGACGAACTTCGTGGCCGCCTGCACGGACGTGGCAAGGACCATGCCCGCGAAGAAGAACGCCGTGGGCGCCCATGACAACGCAAATCGGCGGCGTGTGCTGTGGTGCTGGTCCATCATGATCGCTTCCCTTGAGGCGTCACGCTGCGGCGTGACGATACCGTTCCGAAATGTAGCGGCGCGTAAGCAGCCGTGCATCTCTGACAGGCAGCACACTATCGGTGCAGGATGGCGATTTTGAGGCAAGCAACGGGCGGCGCGGCGACGCTGCATGCCCGGCAGCGGCGCCATCCCTCAGCTGGCGTTTGTCCGATGCTCAACAAGCACCAACTGAGCATATTTCCCTGGACGCGCTCCACGCAGCCAGATGCTAAATCCGAGGCCAGCAACAAGCGTCCCCAGATACAGTGCCGGCAACCAAGCCACGAACGGCGTGTTCACTGTCGACAGCAAGGTAAAGTTGACACACACGGTGGTCAGCGCCACAGCAAGCCCGATAGCCGCACACACCGACGCGACCAGAACCACCGGGCCCGCTTCACGAGCCCGCCGGAACACGTAAAAGACGATAGCGATTGCGGCAGCGGCCTGAAGGGCAATGATGCCCAACGTCCCCATGCCAATGAGCACGGGAATAATCGCAGCGTACGGATCGGTTCGGGTAGAAGCGATACAGGCAAGGCAAACCACCGTCGCAATCGACATGCAGATCGTTGCCGCCACCGGGACATTGCGGACCTCGTCGAACCGGGCGAGCATCCGCGGCAGCAAACCTTCGCGGGCGAGGGCGAAAATGTAGCGAGAGGCGGCGGCATGGATAGCGATATAGGTCGCCAGCATCGACGTGCACAGCAGAACACCGGCGATATCCGATGCGGTCTGCCCATCGTATTGCTTGATGAGATCGAGAATGAGCGTGCCGCCATGCGAGATAGCCGTGGCTTTCGCCTCGCCGACGCCGAGCGCGCCAACGGTGATCCAGGCGGTCAGCAGGTAGAACGAACCGATCAGGATGACCGAGACATAGCTGGCCAGAGGAATGCTCCGTACGGGGTCGGCTGCTTCCTTTGAATAAAGGGCGCCGGATTCGAAGCCGACAAAGCAGGTGAACGCCGTCATCAGCGAGACGCCGATGCCCGGTGCCAGCCACTGGCTGGGCGCGAAGGAGGCAAGCGGGAAGGCTGCCCATCCCTTCGCTGCGATGACGCTGACATCAAAGACGACGAGCACCGCGCTCTCGACGATGATGATGACCGCCAGCAGTTTGGTCGAAGCATCCATCGACCGATAGTTGAGAATGCCGGCGAGCAAGACGGAGATGGCGGCGCAGATCGTCCAGTCGACCTTGTGGCCAACCGCAATAGAAACCTGCTCGTCAAAGTACCCGCATGCCGCCGCGAGACCAAAGGTAAATGCGCCATAGGACAGGATCGCGCTATACGCGGTTCCGACGCCGAGTGGCTTACCCAGGCCCTCGGCCACATAGGTATAGAACGCACCGGTACTGACTACTCGACGGCCGATGAAGGCATAGCCCGTGGTGAACGCGACCAGGATCAAGCCTGCGATCAGGAACGCGACGGGTACGTTACCGCCGGTACCACGTGAGATGGCTATCGGGAGGTTGCCAATCATCGAGGCAAGCGGGGCGGCTGCCGCGAGCACCATGAAGACGATGAATTGAGTGGAAAGCTTGTGAGATTTTGGCGATTGCGCAACGGTCGAACGGCTCACGGTAACTCCTGACTGTACAAAACGTGCCGAGCAAAACGGACAATGATGGCGGTATGGAACGCGAGCGTGCGCTGCTCGAAAGCGCAGCCGGTCATTTTACAGCAGTGCAGGGTGGGTGCCGGTTTATGACATCAACGTTGCATTGG
>Ga0247742_10000418_pt1 | contig 35397 bp, 50 predicted proteins | sample UWRJL208509C2_FD_180944 | JGI IMG/M metagenome (GOLD analysis project Ga0247742, IMG submission 180944) | Plant litter microbial communities from Arlington Agricultural Research Station in Wisconsin, United States - UWRJ-L208-509C-2 | ecosystem: Environmental > Terrestrial > Plant litter >...
CTCTCCGCGCCCAGTTCACCCCTTCACCCGAGACGGAACAGGAGAACGCGCGATGAACGAGAACCGACTCCTCGAAGCGGTCGACGACCTCACCAAGCCCATCATCGAACACCTCACCCAGAAGGATGACGACGGCACCTTCCTGAAAATCCACACCGCCGAGCACCTGCCCCTCCTCCATCAGCTGAGGGACGCCGTGAACCCGTCATCGAACACCGCGGCAGGGTCGAGCTCGCTCGCATCCACCCGCAACCTCGTCGACTCGGATGCGCTCTACCGGTACTCGCTCATCACCGCGGCCATCGGCGACTGGTGCCGGATCATCGGAGTCGTGCCCACGCGGACACCTCACCGAGACCCGGTCACCGATCTCCGGCAGTGGTACATCGCATTCGAGCGCACCGGTGATGACGGCGAGTGGTACACGCGCGAACTGGTGAAGTGGGCCAACGTCATCCGCAACCTCGTTGACCGGATGGTGGAACGCTTCCCCGTCAGAGGCGTCACCTGCCCGGTCTGCAAGTCGGACACGTTCACCGCCGACGACGGTGAGCAGGTCATGTTCCCCATCCTCATCGAGTACCGGCGACCGAAGGACGGAGAGCACATCCGCCCCAAGGCCATCTGCCGCAACACCGACTGCGGCGCCACCTGGGAAGGGGAAGAAGCGATTGCGGAACTCAGCGAAGAAGTCGGAGCACGACACGCCGGATAATTACACCCGTGTAATTCGATTCGTGTAGAGTTAGTGGTGCCTCGGATAGCTATGTCCGAAACCATTTCTTCGACAAGGCCCCGGACTTCGGTTCGGGGCCTTCGTTCGTTAAAGACCTCCGCGCGATCGATGCCCTTTCGCCCTGGAGCGCAGCCCCGACTGCGATACACAACCGGCACGGACGGGCAGCCAACCTCATGGGGCTGCCCGTCCGCCTTCCACTTGCCACCACCTCGCAGCCCTCACCCTCAGAACAGGCCCAGCCGCACGCCATCCGAGTGACCACCCCTCGACACGTGCAGGAGCCTCATCGTGGTCCCTGGCGTGATGGTGGCAACTAACTTCGGACCCTGTGCCGAAGACACAAACACCCGGTCGTCTCCCCGTACGGGTCATAGCCCCGGCACGCACCCACCTGCGGGCCGGGCACCCCAACTTCCGCGGGAGGTGCCCATGAACCGCCTCACCGCATTCATCAAGGTGTTTATCCTCCGCCGCAAACTCTGGCTCGCCACCGTCCTCGACAACGGAGAAGCCCACTGCTTCCCCCTCGGCGATCAGATCAGACACCAACTCGACGAAGACTGCATCTGCGGGCCCGGCGCAACACTCGTCACCGCCGATGACGACGAATCCCACTGGGCATACAAACACCACTCCCTCGACGGCAGAGAAGCCCACGAACGTGAATGGGACTGGACATGACACCCACACTCGCTGACCACCTCACCGACGAGGACAGAGCCGCTCTCGCCTCCCTCACCAGGGACGCAGTCAACAACGACAAGACATAACCACCGAGGGCTCCCCACCTCGCACTGAACGCACCCAGGCGGTGCAACGAGGTGAACGCACAAATGGCACAGGGTCGAACATTCGAGGGCGGGCAACGAGCGCGCGAGCTATTTGACGCTGGCAAGTCCTGCAACGGCATCGCGAAAGAGCTTGGCGTGGCCCCTTCGACCATCAGTGGGTGGGCGAAGCGGGAGGGGTTGTCGTTCGCTCGGAAGCAGACCGCGGCGGCCGTGCACGCTCACCGCATCGACCGCGCGGCTGTTCGTGCGGACATCATCGACCGGATGTACCTGCGGTCGCAGAAGGTGCTCACCCGCCTCGAGGCCGACAAGTTCACCTACCGCATCCCGACCGACGTCGGCAGCGTCCTGGTCCACGATGATGACCCGCCCGCTGTGGATGAGAAGAACCTCGCCGCTGCGATCGGCATCTACCTGGACAAGGCGTCCCGCCTCGAGCTCGTTGACGGCAACGCGGGCGAGGACCATGCGAAGAGCATGCTCGCCGAACTGGGCGAGATGCTGGGCATCAAGTGACCGACACTCTCGCCGGCACGGCATTCAAGGCACCGATGTCGCCGCGCCAGATCGTCTCCATGAAGGAGTCGACGGCCCGCATCAACATCTGGGAAGGCTCGGTCCGCTCTGGCAAGACCATCGCCTCGCTGGCCCGCTGGCTGATCTACGTGGCCACGTCGGAGATCCGCGGCGAGCTTGTCGTGGTGTCCCGTACTCGCGACTCCGCCGCCCGGAACGTCTTCGCCCCCCTGATGGACCCGACCCTGTTCGGCAGCGTCTCCCAGTACGTCTCGTACACGTCGGGGGCCGCGTACGGGCTCATCCTCGGCCGCAAGGTGTGGGTACTCGGGTCATCCGACATCCGCTCGGAGAACGTCCTTCGAGGGCTCACCTGTGCCGGCGCATACGTGGACGAGCTCACACTGCTCCGCGAGGACTTCTTCACCCAGCTGCTCAACCGGCTGTGGGAAGGCGCGCAACTCTTCGGCACCACCAACCCCGACTCTCCCGGGCACTGGTTCAAGGTCAACTTCCTCGACCGCTGCGACCCCGCTCACCCGCAGTTCCTGCCCGACTGGCGGGTGTGGAAGTTCCTCCTTGACGACAACCCGATGCTGTCGGAAGCGCGCAAGGACGCGATCTGCCGCGAGAACACCGGCCTGTTCTACAGGCGCAACGTTCTTGGCGAATGGGTGGCCGCTGAGGGTGCGATCTTCGAGACGTTCGACCCCGACCCTGCACTGGGGTTCGTCATCTCGTGGGACGACCTCCCCGAGATGCGCGAACTGATCTCCGTCGGCATGGACTACGGAACATCGAACCCCACCGCTGCTCTGCTTCTCGGCATCAGTGCTGAGCATGACGCCTTCCTGAAACCGACACCGCGCCTCTTCCTCATTGACGAGTACTACTTCAACTCGAAGGTCGAACAGCGCCAGCTCGCACCATCTGAGCAGTCGCGTGAGATCAAGGACTGGATCGAAGCAGATCACCTGCCACCGAACAGCCCCCGCCTCACTCCCCGATTCGTCATCCTCGACCCGTCAGCCGCGCCTCTGCGCACCGAACTCGCACAGCAGGGCGTCTCGACCACCCAGGCCGACAACGAGGTCCTGTACGGCATCCGCACTCTCGCGTCACTCATCGCCGACCGGAAGCTGATCGTGACCGACCGGTGCAAGAACTTCATCCGCGAAGCCCCCGGCTACTCCTGGGACCCGAAAGAAACACTGCTCGGCAAGGACAAGCCGATCAAGGTCAACGACCACGCCATCGACGCTGCACGGTACGCCGTCACGACGACAGAGAACATCTGGCGCACCCACATCAAGCTCGCAGCATAGGAGGCCCCATTGGCGAACGCCGATCAGTTCCCTCCGTACCCGTTCGACGTCGCCGCAGCACGGTACGTCGAGCACCGCGCGTGGTGGGCGTCCGACATGGCGACCATCGAGTCGATCTACACCGGCAAGAACTCCGTCACGCACCTGCACAACGGGATGCCGCACCGCGGCGGTGTGATGGGGTCGCTGTCGAAGATGTTCTGGGGACAACCGCTCCCCGCTGGCGAGGACCGCGTACGTCTGCACCTGCCTCTCGCCGGCGATGTGGCCCAGAAGTCCGCGTCGATCCTGTTCGGTGAGATCCCGTCTATCGAGCTCCCCGACTTCGAGGAGAAGAACAAGACGGGGCAGGAGCGCCTGAACCTCATCATGGGTTCGGACGAAGCCCACGCGGAGCTGCTGAAATCTGCCGAGTACGCATCCGCGCTGGGTGGTGCCTACCTCGCCCCCGCATGGGACATCGAGGTCGCTGACCACGTGTTCCCGAAGGCGTACCGCGCCGACGTCGCCCTTCCGGTCTTCCGCCACGGGCGCCTCGCCACGGTGAAGCTGTGGACCGAGTACCGGCAGGACGACGGCCAGGCTGTGTTCCGGCTCATCGAGCAGCACGAGCGCGGCCTTATCCGGTTCACCCTTCACGAGGGGGGCGAACGCTTCCTCGGCCGCTCTGTGCCGATCACGACGCTCGAAGAGACCGCGCACTACGCGAAGCTGATCTCTCCCGTCGAGTACCTGGCGCTGTCAACCGACTCGAAGTACACGATCAGCATCGCCACCGGCATCGAAGAGATGGCTGTGGCGTACTACCCGAACATGATGCCGAACCCGGACTGGGAGAACCTCGGCGCTCTCGCGTCCGTGGGACGGTCGGACTACTACGGGATCGAGCCCGTGTTCGACAAGACCGACCAGCTGTGGTCATCGCTGTTCCGTGATGTCGAGAACGGCGCCGGACGGGTCACCCTTCCGAAGGCGTACCTGGAGACAGGCGGCCAAGGCGAGGGATCGGCTTTCGACTCTGGGCGGAACTACTACGTCGGCATCGAGGCTCTCGGCCAGGCCGGCGACTCGCTGGCATCCCAGATGCAGATCAGCCAGTTCGAGATCCGCGACGACGTGCACCTGAACGTCATCGATGCCCTCGAACGCCGCGTACTGCGGACGATCGGGCTGTCCCCGAAGGAGTTCGGCAAGACGAACCCTCGAGGCGGCACGAAGACCGGCATCGAGGTCATGGATGACCGGTCCGAGACCGAAGCCACTCGCGACGTCAAGGGCATCTACGTACGTCCCGCGCTCGCGAAGAATGCACGCGTGTGCCTTGCGATCGACAAGCAGGTCTTCCCGGGCAAGGGTGGCGGCGAATTCGGCACCCCCGTGGTGACGTTCGCGCGCATCTCGCAGGAAGACCCGGAGAAACGCGCTCGCACCCTGCAACTGCTCGACTCTGCCCGGTCCATCGCGATCGAGGACCGGGTCAGGTATCGGCTCGAGGGCTCAGGCGCATCCGAGCCCGAGATCAAAGAGCAGATCGCACGCGCGGTGGCCGAGCACGAGTCGTCGCTCCTCGCTGATCCCTTCATGCAGCCGTTCGACGACACTGATGCGGACTCCGACGCCGAGCAGGAGACCGAGGGCTGATCCTCAACCCCCGGAGGTGACTCGTGGCCGAGAAGGACCCGAAGGAAAGCGCCCTGCTCGCTGCGGAACTGGTAGCGCTCTACACCCTCGCTGAACGCCAGCTGCTCTCCGGCATCACCCGCATCCTGAAACGCGCCCCCGCCACGCTCCAAGGGCTCCAGGCGGCCATGCCGCAGATCCGCACCCTGGCGCGGCAGATCACGGCACGGCTCATCTATACGTCGAACCCGCTCGCAGCGAAGATGATTACCGCCGCGGTGAACGAGGGCGCACAGGATGCAATCGGCGCTGTCGGGAAGGCGCTCGAGAGGGTGCCGCGTGCACAGCGACCGATCATCCCAGGCGTCGACATGGTCGCGGGTGGCGGCACACCACCGCCACCTCGCGGGAAGGCGCTCAGCGCGGGCGAAGACGACTTCTTCAACTTCTCCATGCCGCACGGGGAACGATCCGCGAACGCCATTCGCGCCGACATCGAGTCGGAGCTCGCGGACGTCCGGTTCCGCATCACGCGCCTCCCCGATGACGTGTACAAGTTCATTGCCCCGCACGGTGGCATCTACCAGGTGCTCGCCAACGGTGTGACCCCTGCACAGGCTCAGGCCATGGCGTGGAGGGTGTTCACCGCATCCGGGGTGACTGGTTTCACCGACAAGCTCGGGCGCGACTGGGCGCTGTCCTCCTACGTGGAGATGGCAGTCCGCACCGCGGCGACCCGGGCCTACAACGCTTCTCACCTGGCGCGGATGCACGCGATGGGCGTCCACTACTTCTCGGTCCCCGACGATGGCCATCCATGCCCGTACTGCCTGCCCTGGCAGCACCGCGTACTCACCGACGGGGTGATCGCCAACCCGGTCATGCACGTGGATGCGACGATCGCGCAGGCGACCGCCGCGGGTCTGTTCCACCCCAACTGCAAGCACGTGCTCATCCCCGTATTCGCGGGCATCACAGTGTTGGGCGAGCCGCAGACGTGGACGCCGGAACTGAACGAGGCCTACCAGCTGACGCAGAAGCAGCGCCGCCTGGAGCTCGAGGTGCGGAAGGCGAAACGGTCCCTCGAATATGCGATCGACCCCGACGCTCAGAAACTCGCCACAGCCGATGTTCGCAAAGCACAGAAGCGGGTGCGTGAGTTCGTCGCCGCGACCGGCCTGAACCGCCAGTCACGACGTGAACAGATCGACCTCACCGACCCGCGCATAAAGCTTCCCACCCCGATCAGATAGGCGGCATCCCCGATGACCGTTCGTCACTGGACAGTCACCACGCACCACACCGGCAAACCGCGAGAGGTCGACTTCCACCTGTACGACAAGACGAGCCAGCTTCGTGCTGCGGCCTCCCGCCATTCGAACGCGATCGAGCCGAACCCGACCGATCACACGCACACGGCAGCTGTTTGCCACACGTTCGCCCGCATCCACATTGCCGCTGACGGCACCGAAACAGATGACCCGAAAGCGGCCATCATTCGGTTCTCTCGCGAGAAGCTCAACGCCGAGGTCATCAGCCACGAGGTGGCCCACGCAGCGTCATGGCTGTACGGCCTAGATCTCATCGGACCGGGCGATCTCGCAGCCGATCACTTCACCGGCAATAACGAGCCGTTCGCCTACCTCGCCGGCGACCTGTTCGCCGCGATCTGGCCGATGCTCTACGAGGTAACCGATGAAGCCCGAGCGCGCGCGTAGGTTCGCCGCGCCCACCGAATTGGCGTAGCTCAACTGGAAGAGCGCCGGTCTCCAAAACCGGAGGTTGTGGGTTCGAGTCCCACCGCCTTTGAAGTCCCGCCTGGCGCGGGTAATCCCCACCCTCGACGGACCTGGCGTCCACAAGGAGAACAACCGTGTCACTCACCACCCAGACCCACCCCGCACAGCGCGACATCGACGGGCTCGCCGTCATCGGCCGGACCAAGCACGCCCTCATGGGAATCCGGTACGAGGAGGGCGAAGGCGGAGACAACGCGGCAGCACAGGCTGCGGCAGCCGCAGCCGCTGCGACCGCAGGCTCGGGGGCGGGCGCTGGGGCCTCCACCGTCGACGAGCTCCCCGAGTGGGCCAAGAAGGAGATCAAGGATCTCCGGACAGAGGCAGCGTCGAACCGCACCTCGAACAAAGACCTCTCCGACAAGCTGGAAAAGCTGACCACCGGACTCGCGGGCGCGCTGGGTCTCGGAGAGCAGCAGGAAACCGACCCCGCGAAGCTGCAGGCGTCGGTCGTCGAACTCTCATCGAAGATCGGCGAGAAGGACACCGCCCTCACCCAGGCCCAGTCCGACATCAAGGCGCGCGACCTGTACATCGAGGTCGCCACCGCCGCGCACCCCCTCGGCGCCAACCCGAAACTTCTCCTAAAAAACCAGGAGTTCCTCACTTCCATCGCGTCGGTCGACCCGACAGATGAAGCGGCCATCACGGCCAAGATCACCGCTGCGATCCAGGCGAACGCAGCACTGAAGGCAACCCCCGGAAGCTCAGGCAGCGACGGACATCAGGGAGGCCAGGCCGCCGATCTCAAGGTGCAGCTCGCTGCAGCGGAGAAGGCGGGCGATCACTCCACCTCCATCAGCCTGAAACGGCGCATCGCCGCTCTGGCCAACCACTAGCAAGGAGCACATCATGGCCGGTATCACCGGACTGGGGACCACCTTCAACCTCCCCAACTACGTGGGCGAACTGTTCAGCCTTTCGCCCGAAACCACTCCCCTCCTGTCCGCGATCGGTGGTCTCACCGGCGGCAAGAAGGCCGACGCAACCACCTTCGAATGGCAGACGGATGACCTCCGCGACGCCGCACAGCGCACCCGCGTTGAGGGTGCAGACGCACCCGCGTTCGAAGAGCGCACCCGCTCGAACGTGCAGAACGTCGTCGAGATCCACCAGGAAGCGGCCGCGGTCAGCTACACGAAGCAGTCGACGACCGGGCAGACCACGTCCGCCGGCGTCTCGTCCGCCTCGCAGCCGATCACCAACGAGCTCGACTACCAGGTCGAGAAGAAGATCAAGGAGATCGCTCGCGACGTCGAGTTCTCCTTCATCAACGGCCAGTACCAGAAGCCGGCGAACAACTCGACCGCTCGCAAGACCCGCGGCATCCTGCAGGCCATCCAGACGAACGTCGTCACGATTGCCCCGCAGAACGTCGGAACGGGCCTGTCCACCGCCACGGACACCATCACCGAGGCCACCACCCCCGTCGCCAACGACGACAAGGTGATCTTCACCGACATCGGTGCCGCAACCGGGATCGTCCAGAACCGCGTGTACTACGTCGTGCAGAAGGCCACCGGTTCGTTCAAGGTCGCCAGCACCAAGGGCGGCACCGCGATCACCCTCGGAACCGCGACCGTGTCGTACAGCCGTCCGGCTGTCGCCGCACCGTCCACGTCCACCTACCTCGACCTGGTGCAGCAGGTCTGGGACAACGGTGGGCTTGCCGAGTCCGAATACGCCACGTTCCTCCTCGGATCGTCGCAGAAGCGGAACCTGTCGAAGGCCATCGCGGCCTCCTACGGGCAGTACACGGAGACGAACCGCAACGTCGGTGGCATCAACTTCACCAAGTTCGAGACCGACTTCGGCACCTTCAACACGATGCTCGACCGGTTCATGCCGGCCGACACCCTCGCGGTCGTATCGCTCGAGCAGCTGTCCCCGGTGTTCCTCGAGGTCCCCGGCAAGGGGCACTTCTTCGAGGAGCCCCTCGCGAAGACCGGCGCCCAGGACAAGGTGCAGATCTACGGCGAGATCGGACTGGAGTACGGCAACGAGCTGGCTCACGGCAAGCTCGTCGGCCTCCCGGTCTAACCAGACCGACCGGATGCCGCGGCAGACCTCCTCTGTCGCGGCATCCACCCCTCACTTCCCTCATCCTGATCGGAGACAGCCGTGGCCAACTACCCCTCGACGTTGGCGACCACGGGTGAACTCGCCACCTGGATGAGCACCAGCACCCCTTCCACCGCGGGCGCGACGCTCCGGTCCTGCACCACGCTCGTATTCGACGCCGTGAAGGGTGTCGCGTACGACGTCGATGAAGACACCATGCTGGCCACTGACGCTGAGGTGGGCGCGGCACTCAAAGAGGCCACCCTCATCCAAGCTGCCGCGTGGATCACCCTCGGCATCGACCCATTCAGCGGCGGCATCGACACGGGTGGCGTGAAGAAGTCGAAGAAGATCGGCTCGGGGTCGTTCGAGATGGCCGGCGCGGACAACGCCGCAGCCGCGAAGGCCTACGCGGCCGGGCACCTGGTCCCAGAGGCCGAGGGCAGGCTGCGCCGCGCGAACCTACTGTCCTACTTCCCAGGGTCGCGATGAGTGCCGACGACCTCTCGGAGTTCTACGTCCACACAGCGATCGTGGAGAAGTTCCTCGGCACATCCGGCTACGGCGAGGACCTCTTCGACCCCCCGGTGACGCTCTCCCCCGACACTGACTCGGGCTGTTTCTTCGACGACACTCGCCACCTGGTGCGCTCCAGCGCCGGTGAGCAGATGGTGTCCGAGTCGACCCTCTACACGTTCCCCACCGCAGCCGCACTGTTCGTCCCCAACTCGCGTGTCACCGTCCGCGGCAACCAGTCCCGGGTGATCAAAGCGAACCTGAACGAATCGGGCGACCTCGACCTCCCCGACCATCTCGCGGTCAACCTCACCTAGGAGGCGTCATGGCTGATCAGTCCTTCGACGACGCACTCGACGGTCTGGAAGATCGCCTCATCGCCGCCACCACCATCGCGCTCGCCCGCGGGATGGAGCATGTGCGCGGCGTCGCAGCACCCCTCACTCCCATCCAGTCCGGGCATCTCGTCGGATCCGCATCCGTCACGGTCAAGGGGCTCGTCGCCGAGCTCACCTACCCGGGCCCGTACGCGCGCAACCAGCACTACAGCCTCGACTTCAAGCACGAACACGGGCAAGCCCTCTACCTCGAGCAGCCGATGATCACCGAAGCCGACAAGGTCATCCGGATCATGGCCGACACGCTCGGGGAGGAGTTTTGAGCACCACAGGCGATCTGGTCGACGGCATCGCCGGGATTATCTTCGCCGCAGGGCTCGCCACCTTCAACCCGAATGGTGTGTACCAGTCCAACCAGACGGGCATCTTCGAGAAGATCATGCCCGCCGCCCCCGACCGGGTCATTACTCTGACCGCCGTCTATCAAGGCGACGACGTCACCATGCCGCTCGGGCAGGTCATGGTGCAGGTGCGCGGCCGCGGCGTGCCGAACAAACCCCGCGATGTCGACGACCTCCTCGACCCAATCTTCAACATCCTCCACGGCGCCACCTACCTGACCTTCGGCAGCGTGACCGTCATCCAGATGAACCGCCGAGTCTCCACCCCCATGGGCATGGACGACTCAAAGCGGTGGGAACGCGTCGACCAGTACTACCTGGATGTCGACTTCCCCGCCACCACCAACCGCCCCGCACAGGGCTCCTGGTAACCATCCCCTCCACGAACCGCTGACATCCCGCCAGCGACCCACCCCAAGCCGCCACGGCATGGGGCTCATCACCCTGCCCCAACGCCTATAGGAGGCAACAATGCCCACCGCACTCGCCCGCCGATTCAAGGTCGACGTGTCCCTCAACGGGACCACGTGGCTGCCCTTCCGCGGCATCAACGATCTGAACCCGCCGATCACCCCGAACCTGCAGGCCGCCGACGACTACGACTCCGACGGCTGGAACGCCTTCGAGAAGACCATGCAGTCGTGGGTTCTCACCATCAAGGCCCTCCGCAAGACGACCGCTGGTGTCTTCGACGCCGGCCAGGAGCTCGTCCGAGGCCAGCAGCTCGGATTCGGCGAGAACGCCCGCGTCTACGTCCGCTGGTACGACCGCAACGGCGCCCCCGAGGCGTACTCGGGCCGCGCGATCGTCGGCTGGGTGCCGTCGAAGACCGGTGTCGCCGACCTCGACGAGGTCACCGTCACCCTCACCGGTGATGGTGTGCTCTCCCCGATCACCAACCCCGGCACTGCGACCGTCGTCCCCGATGTCACCGCAGCCACCCCGTCGGGTGTCGCTGTCGGCGGCCAGGTCAGCATCAGCGGCTCCGGCTTCACCAGCACCATTCCGACCACCGGTGTGAAGTTCGGCGCGACGAACGCGACCAGCTGGGTCGTCATCTCCGACAACCTCATCGTCGCCGTCATGCCCACCGGTTCCGCCGGCGCCACGACGATCACGGTCACCAACAGCGTCGGCCCCGACGCCACGCCGCTCGCCTACACCCGCGGCGCGTAACAAGCCCCGGGCGGCACGTGTGGGGATGCGTGCCGCCCGGTTCATCCCCAGCAGAAAGGTCCCCTCATGACCGAACTACGCGACTACTCGGCGTTCGCCGAAGCACCCCTCTCCTTCCCGATCATGGGGAAGACCTACACCGTCCCGCCGCTGTCCATCCCGGCAGGTATCGCCCTCGCCGGGATCATCTCCGGCAAGGACAAGGCCGCAGCGAAGCAGGAAGGCGTGGAGCTCTGGAAGATGCTCCTCGGCCCGCTCTGGGACCAGATGGTCGAAGACGGCGTACCGCTCGAAGCGGCCACCCGCGTCGGCCTCACCGTCCTCGCCGACCACCAGTACGGCCGCGACTTCGCCGAAGCCACCTGGGAAGCGGGGGCAGACCCAAACAAGATCGCCGCCTATCTCCACGAGAAGGCGGCGGCGCAGGGGAATCGGGCCTCGCGGCGATCGAACAGTACGGCTGGGGCGAAAAAGACCCCGCCACGGGCCTCTACGAAGGCTACGACCTCCCGAAAGATCTGACCCCTGGCACCGGGTCGCTGATCACCCTGGACGCGATCTTCGAGCAGTGGAACCTGCTCGAGTTCTCATTCCAGACGATCGGCATCGACCTGGAGTCCGTCTGGCATGTGAAGTCGTGGCGGTGGTTCAAAGTCCACCTCCGCGGCCTTCTCGCATCCGACACCGCCATAGCCCGCCACTTCGCCCCCGAGCCAGCAGCAACGACCCCGGAGGTTCCCGATGAGTGACTCCGGCCCCACCACTGCAGGTTCCATCGTCGGCAAGTTGAAGATGGACCGCGACCAGTGGTTGGTCGATGTCCAGATGACGAAGGAGGAGGCCGCCGAGATTGGGCGGCTCGCTCCGACGATCAAGGTCGACGCGAACATCAGCGAAGCCCTGGCGAAGCTGGAAACCCTCCGCGCCGCCTACTCGGGCCTGTCCGAGAACTCCAACGTCAGCACCACCAGTGTCGTCAGCAGCGCCCCGGCGAGCCGTCCGGCATCCACTGCCGGCACGGATGCTCTGGTCGCTGCAGAGCGCCGTCTGGCCATCGCCGTATCCACGTCGGAGTCCGCCACCCAGCGGGCCATCGTCGCGCAGATGCGCTTCGACGAGATCCGGGACAAGGGCAACCGCTCCGCTGCAGGAATGGCCGCTGCCGAGCTCAGCCTCACCGAGGCGATCAAGCGCTCCGAGTCCGCCGCCGAGAAGGCGGCCATCGCCGAGTCCGCTCTCGCCGCGGCGCAGGAGAAAGCCGCCCGCGCGGCCATCGAAGAGGCAGCCGCGCAGGAGCTCGCCCAGAAGGCCACGATCAAAGCCACCGAGGCGAACAGCACCAACGCATCACGCATCGGCATGATCACCACCGCCGTCGCGGTCCTTCTCCCGATGCTCGTCCCTCTCGCCGCTGGTGCGATCGGCATCGCCGGGTCTCTCACCTTCATGGGTGTTGCAGGCGTGGCCGCCATCTTCGGCATCAAGAAGGAGATGGCCGACGGGAGCGCCACCGGCAAGGCGTACGCCGACGGGATCAGCACCCTCAAGGACGTCTTCGACGGGGTGTCGCGCACCGCCGCGATCGCGATGCTCTCCTCCTTCAACAAGGTGGTGCGCGAGACCACCTCCGCACTGCCGATGCTCAACCGTCAGGCGTCCGAGTTCTCCACTCTCCTCGGCCGCTCAGGAGCGAACCTCTTCGCGGGCACCATCACCGGTGCGCGCGTGCTCGAACCGCTGCTGCTCAGCACAGGCCTGTACCTCGAATCCCTGACCCAGAAGTTCGACCGCTGGACGTCCAACGGCGGACTGCAGAGCTTCGCCACCTACGCCCTCACCGCTCTGCCCCAGGTGGAGCGTGTCCTCGGCGCTCTCGCCACCGCGGTGATGCACATCCTCGAAGCCCTCGCGCCGCTCGGCACCGTCGGCCTGTCCGTGCTCACGGTCCTCTCCGACACCATCTCCGGTATCCCGGTCGACACCCTGTCGAACCTGATCGGGGCGGTCGTCTGGGGAAGCATCGCGTTCAAGGCGTGGGGCTTCATCGCCCCGATGCTCTCCTCCGTCGCCCTTCAGATGGGCGCTGTGGGCGCAGCGACGACGTTCGCTACCGGCCCTATCGGCTGGATCGCCGCCGCCGTCGGTGCGCTCATCGCCGTCCTGGCTATCGCGTCCGTCGCGACCGACGCGAACACCGCAGCATCGAACTCGTACGCCACGGCCCTCATCCAGGATGCCGGGGCTCTCGGCCTCGCCACCCGCACTCAAGCGGCGAAGAACCTGCAGGACGCCGGCGCGCTCGAGATCGCGAAGAAGCTCGGCCTGTCCGGGAAGACCGTAGTCGATGCGACCCTCGGGAACGTCGAAGCTCAGAAGAAGGTCAAGGCGGCCACCGACGAGGCGAACAAGGCCTTCGACGACACGCACAAGACGTTCATCCACCTCGGCGCCGACAACCAGCAGCTGGCCGGTGACACGGCGAAGCATGCCGCAGAGGCCCGACGGCTGAACGAGGTCATCGGCACCCAGTCGGCCGCGATGAAGGACCAGATCGCGGTCTACAACCAGCAGCAGGAAGCCATCGGCGGCACCACCATCGCCACCAAGGCTCAGCGTGACGCTCTCGAGGCGGAAGCTGCTGCAGCTGGCGTCTCGGTGGCCGCCTACCTCGCAGCGAAGACCTCGCAGGAGGACACCGGAGCTGCGACGGAGAAGACCACCGCGCTCATGTACCTGCAGAACGACGCGGCTGGGCTGCTCAAGAACTCGCTCGACCTCCTCAATGGGAAGACCATCAGCGCCGAGCAGGCGCAGAACCAGTTCGACTCGCAGCTGGCCAACATGGGTGCCCACATCGACAAGACCGGTAAGGACATCGACCGCGCGACCGCCTCTCTCGAGGGGATGTCGGCGGCTGCCGTCGCGAACCGTGGCGAACTGATCTCCTCTGTCCAATCAGCTCAGCAGGCTGCGCAGGCGTACCGGGATCAGGGAGCGTCGTCGGAAGACACCCGGCAGAAGCTCATCCAGATGAAGGCTGACATCGTCGAGCACGCCGTCGCCGTCGGTGAGGACCGCAACCAGGTCCAGCAGTACATCGACAAGCTGTTCCAGATCCCCGCATCGGTTCCGAAGACGAAGATCGAGGTCGACACGGCGCTCGCGCTGCAGCAGGTCGACATATTCATCGCGAACGTGCGCGCCCGCACGGTGAGCATCAATGTTCGCGCTGACCTCCCTGACCTCAACGGTTCCGCATCCGGTTCCGGGCGGCCAGGCGTGGCGAACGGTGGCACGATCGGCGCTCTCGCCGACGGCGGCACCGGTGGTGGCACCGTAAAGGGTCCCGGCACTGCGTTCTCGGACACGGCTGGTCTGTACCGCCTCGCCAACGGGGAGGAAGTCACCTCGAACAAGTTCGGCCAAGCCGACCGCAACCGCGCGCTGCTTAAGGCCATCAACGCCGGGCAGACGTTCGCTGTCGGGGCATCGCACGCGCCCGCGCCGGAACCAGCATCGAGTGGAGGGACGACGAAGATGATCACCTACGAGCCCCACTACCACCAAGTCGTAGGCGAGCGTCAGGCTGTCGATGACGGGTTCCGCCGACTCTCGTTGCTGGCCGGCTGATGGTCGATCTGAGCAGCACCACCATCGCCCTCGGGTCCGGTGTGGTGCTGGGAACGGTCGACGCCAACGGCACCATGTGGCGCATCAAGCAGGACGGGTTCACGGGGTGGGGGGAACCAGCCTCCACCCTGAGCCCGATCCAGAAGCCACGACAGCAGGGCGCATGGGCTGGTGACTCGTTCAACACGCCCCGCGGCATGACCGTCTCGGGAACGATCAGAGCGAAGACACCTGCGCTGCTGAACCTCGCGATCGAGCAGCTGCTCACCGCAGTCACCAATGCCGCGTTCATCATGACGGTGACCGAGTCGGGCACCGCTCGATGGGTCACTGCCCGGAAGTCTGGCGAGACGCTCACCCCGAAGGTGACCAACGTTTTGGCGAGCTTCAGCATCCAGGTCGCTTCACTCGACTCGAGGAAGTTCGGGACAGCACTGAGTGGCTCAACCTTCCTGCCTTCTTCTTCGGGGGGCGTGACAGTACCCCTCGCTGTCCCGTTCTCGATCAACTCGTCTGTCGTGTCAGGACAGGTCACTCTCAACAATCCGGGAAACGAGATCGGGACAGTAAGACTGCGCATCGACGGGCCCACTGTTGGCCCGCAGATTACGCACCTCGGCAGCGCGTTGCCGCTGGTTTTCGCGAGCTCCCTCACTCTTGGTGTCGGGGAGTGGCTCACGGTCGATATGGAACGTCACTCAGCGATGGCCAACGACCAGTCAAGTCGAAACGGATACATCCTCAGCCGCGGATGGTCTGGATTTGACCCCGGCCCTAACACATGGGCTTTCACCGCTTCCGGCTACAACGCCGCATCGAAGCTCACCGTCACCGCTATCCCCGCATCGAAGTAGGAGAACTCCATGGCAGGCACAGGAATCGTTTGGCCCGCAGATGCTGTCTCATCGACACCCACATACACGGGCAGGATGCTGCGCAACACCCAGGCGCCCTTCCTCGCTGGAGCAACCCCCTCGCGGCCGCTGGGGGCAATTTCTGGGGTCCGTCCCGGCACTCCTCCGAGCACGGTTGTCGCGACCTCTGCGGTTCTTTACACGGTGAGCCCGTTCGCGGGAATCATCGACCTGGAAACTGCGGCGATTGCAGGACCATACGCGTTTGCGTTCAACCAGAACGTCACGGGTGCGATCACCCCTGCCAACGGAGCCAACCCTCGGGTGGATGCGGTCTACGTCCAGATCAGTGATTCGGCAGAGAGCGACGGGACTCCAATCACCACCCCTCCGAGCATCAAAGTCGACTACCTTGCCGGAACGGTCAACAGCAGTGGGACACTCGTCATTGCTGCCGTGCCGCCGCGATCTTTCGTTATCGCCAACATCAACGTCCCGATCTCCGGAGGCGGTTCCCCGACGGTGACGTGGGTGGCGCCGTATGCCGCTTCCGCCGGCGGAATCGTCCCCACCTCCGGAGCCACCCAGTACCCACCGGTTGCGACCCTGGGGCAGTACATCGATGACGCGAACCGTGGACTTATGCGCGGTAACGGTACTGGCTTCGCTCCTGCCAGCGCGCAGCAGCAGCTCGTTCCATCAGTGGCTGGCACAGGGGTTACGGTCAGCGCTGGAGGCACCGTAACGGCCACCGCTGCGACAGGCATCAACCTCAGCTCGATCCTGTCGACCGCGTTCGACCATTACTTCATCGACTTCAACATCACGGCGATGTCCGTCGCAGGCTCGCTGAACCTTCGAATGAGGCTCGGCGGAACCGACGATGCGAGCGCCAACTACTCCAATACGCTCCGTCAATCCAATGCGGGAAGCACATCCTCCGGAGCGTTCACCAACGGGTCATCCTTCCCGTTCACCGCGATCGGAGTCGCGCACTGGACAGGTCTCCACATGTGGAACCCGGCCATCCCACTCGCAACTCGCATTTCAGCAACCGGATACACCGGCAATACAGGTGGAGTCCACATCGACGAATCCGTTTCCGGTGCCCACGCGCTTGGTGTGGCATATGACGGTCTGACCATTCTGCCGTCGAACGGTGGAACGATCACCGGAACGATCGCCGTCTACGGCTACAACAAGGGCTAGGAGTTCACCGTGGCACCGACGCTCGTCGCGATCCCGACCACGACCTACATTCAGGGCATCTCGTCGGCCCCGGGTTTGGTCGGCGTCCGGCAGCGCATCGACTCGCGAGCTCTTCCGAACTTGCTTGCGTTCGCGCGCGGTTTCCATGCCGCCGGTAATGGGCGACTGGAGATCAACGAGGGTGCTCGTTCTCGCCCGCGGCAGGACATGTTGTGGGACAACTGGGAGGCGTACCTCGCTCGCGGGAAACGACCGCCTGTCGCGGCGCTCGCAGCGTTCCCGTACACGTCGATTCACGACGAGGTCGAGCACGGCAACGCGATCGATTTCGGCAGCGGTATTGGCACCTCCACGACCGCAGCGTCCGTGTGGGCGCACAAACACGGCCCGGAGTACGGGGTGCGCGGCACCGGGGTCACCTTCTCCGTGAAGGAGTGGTGGCACTTCGACATCGACAAGTCCAGCACCGCAAGCAGCAGCTCAACCCCCATCTCTGCGGACGACCCACGGCCGCTCACTCAAGAGGAGCTCGACGAAATGGCAGCAACAAAAGGCGCGGCGCTCGTCCGCGACATGGTTCGCGACGGAAACCCGGACATCTTCCGCGCCCTGGTCTTCCCCGACGGCACCGCCAAGAAGCTCAACAAGACGGAGGGCGTCGACCAAGCCACCGAGGCCCACGTCATCGTCTACGGACTGCCCCGCACGGACACCAGCAACGACGCGACGCACAGCACCGTGCCTACCCAATACGGGGCACAACTCACCACGGACCAGTGGAAATGGTTTTGGTATGCGTACCAAGGGCCAATGGTCGGCTTTGGTGACAGTGACTTCCCAGCCGGCCGACGGCCGACAATCTTAGGCCAGCCCAAGGGAATCTAACCCGACTTCGACTCGATAAGGAAGCTTACGTGACCACCCTGCAGTGGCTTGCCACCGAGATGAAAACGGGAAAGGTTATTGCAGATCTCCCAGATCTCGATGGACCGGGTTCTCCAATCACCATCCTCCAAACCATGGGCCGCTACGAGCAGATCACTGCGGCGTTGCCGATCCCGACCGCGCCCGAGAACTGGTTGCGAGCCACCCTGCAAGGCGCAACCACTCTCGTTTTGCTCCAGGACGACGTACCGGTGTGGGGGGCCTACATTTCCCGCCGCCCCCGCACGGCCGGGGACACGGTCGAGATGTCACTCATGACCATGGAGGGCTACTTTGATCGCCGGTACCTCGGAGATGTGACCTTTTCCCAAGTCGGACAGAACAACATCGTTCAGTCCCTTGTGAACTCGTTCGCAGCGACAGGGTCGAACGGCGGCATCCCGATCCGTGTGCAGATCGTTAGCGGCGGTGCGGGAAAGCTGCGCGATCGTAGCTACTACGACAAGGACGACAAGACGTTGTACTCCGCCCTGCAAGATCTTGCCGGAGTCATTGGTGGGCCCGAATGGACCATCGGTTGGGAACACCAGTCAAATCCGGAGCGCTACACTCCCGTCCTCTACGTTGGAGACAGGCTTGGATCTTCCGTCCCGGCAGGCCTCGGCCCCGCCGCGACGTTCGACATCCCCGGGGCCATAAACGACCTGTCATTCCTCGAAGACTTTGGCGCATCCGCCGGTGCCAATGACGTTATGGCGTATTCGTCGGGCCAGGGAGACACCCGGCCCCAGTCACCGCGGCAGGTGGCGGCTGACCCGGACCGGCCAACGTTCGAGTACCGATGGTCGCCCTCGACCAGCATCGTCGAGATCGCCACCCTGACGGGCCACGCGCAAGGCAAGCTGGCCCAAATGCTCGGTGGTGCCACATCCGTCTCTCTTTCCGCAATCCTCGATGAGGCTCCGAAATTTGGCGTCGACTGGTTCATCGGTGACGATGTCGGGTTCCAATTAGGCGGCTTCGACGAGAACGGGGACGAAATGCTGCCTTCTTTCCCTGGGGGACTGTCGGGCGTTGCGCGCGCGGTCGGTTATCAGATGGAACTGTCCGCCACCCCAACCATCACGCCCGTCATCGCGGGCTCCGCCCTGTAGGAGCGACCATGACGAATCCTGGCGACCAGGTCCCCTATTACGCCGATGCCATCGTTCGACGCCAAGACGACACCAACCGCAAACTCCGCGAGCAGGGGGCGGCTCGATCGCTGGCCGCCTCCACCATCGGTAACGGCGGACTGGTCGTCAAGGATGGTGGCTCGATCACCATTGAGGGCACTGGCTCGCTGAACGTCGGCACCGGTGCGCTGAACTCGGCGGGTTCCATCTCCGCGGGCACGACGATCACCGCGGGCGGGGCGATCTCCGCGGGCACGACGATCACCGCCACGGGGACCATCAGCGGTGGCGGGTTCAGCACCGCGGGTGCCGTGTCGTGCGGGTCCGTCAGCACGGCGAACATCACGGTCAGCGCAAACCTTTCCGTCGGCGGATCGTGCACGGTGGGGCCGATCAACTCCACCTACGCCCGTGGCCACACTGTGCTGTCCGGGTACGCAGTCGCGTACTGGGATGGCAACGGCGACGCCGGCGTGAACGTCTCGTCGGTGGTCTACAAGCAGGACATCACGCCCGCCGATCTATCTGCCGACGTGCAGGCGATTCTGCGAATGGCGCTGGTCCGGTTCCGCTACATCGAAGCCGTCGAGATCTACGGCGACGACGCTCCGATCGAGCTTGGCTCTCTCGCAGAGTACGTCGAGTCAATCGGCCTCGGGGAATATGTCTTCCACGACGTCGACGGCAACGTTCAAGGCATCGCCTACGAGCGGCTCACGATTCCACTGATCGCGGTCGTGCAGAGCCTGGACGCCCGACTGCGGGCGCTCGAGGCGGCTTAGTCGCAGAGAGGGACGCCGTTGATTGTCGAGCCGGAGCCGCTCGCGCACTGGGTGGTGTCGTAGTGGCCGCCGCCCGCTTCGTTCGGGTCTGACACGAACGGGATCGGGGAACCGGACGCGCCTGGGGCACCACCCCCACCGCCGCTCGCGCGCTTGACCGGTGCCTTGACCGCGCTCTTCGCGGCAGCTTCTGCATCGGCCTGAGCCTTGGCCAGATCAATCGCGGCCTGCGCTTCGGCCTGAGCTTTGAGTTCGGCCGCGGCCTTGTCTGCGAGGAACTTCTGGTAGTCCGCCTCGGCGGCGGCGTCCATCTCCTTCTTGGCGTTCTCGGCGGCTGCGAACATTTGGCCTTCGATCTCTTTCTGCTCCCGAGCTTCCTGCTTCACCTGCGCGGTGTGGGCAGCCTCAGCTTCACGCGTGGCCCGGATGCCGGTAGCCACGCCGACTCCTCCAACAACGACGCCTGTAGTAATGACCACGGCGATGCCAATGCGAAGGGCCGCGGGGATGCGGCTGGGGGCGAAGGTGTTGCGCGTGATCTTCATGAGCATCACTCTAGAGGGTGTAAGACACCTTCGTCTATACCCCCGTAATGGGCACTCAGAATTCGCCGCACCACCTCCCCCTCCGACACGGGCTTCCCGCTCGTCTCGCTCAGGCGCTTGGCGTCCGACTGGAGCCGCTCCCGCAGTTCCGGCGGGATCGAGTACGTCGCGGTCGGGTGTCTCCGCTGGTTCGGCATTCAGCAAGTCTCGCAGGTGTAAGACACATCTGCCGTTCAACTCCCCGCATGGGGCAACACCAGAGGGGGGCGCATGCCCGAATGGCTCATCGGATTTCTAGGGGTCGCAGGCACCCTCACCATCGGAGTTCTCACCTGGCTGGCCACACGCCGGTCAGGTGATCGGACACGCATCGAGAAGCTCGAGGAACGCCTCGACAAGGTCGACGGGCGCAACGCGAAGCTGCAGGATTACGCCGGCCTTCTGCGGAAGCACATCAACGACGGCAACCCGCCGCCGCCGCCGCCCTACCCAGCCGATCTGTTCGAGTAGGAGACCCCGGATGAAGAGATTCAACGCACTGATCGTCCTCTGCACCGTGACCCTCACGGCCATCATGATCGGCCTGGTGCTGGCGAACGTCTACGGCTCGGCGACAGCACAACGTCAAGCCGGGATCATCGACACGCTCTCGTCGAATAACGAGGCGCTCCGCGAGCAGGTGAAGAAGCTCGGCGAGACGCCTGTGGCTCCGCCCGCGGCGACCGTGACGAAAGACGCCCCGCCGGTCACCCTGAATGGGTCCGACGGTCGGGATGGAGAACCTGGCGAGCGAGGCCCAGGCCCATCTGACGGGCAGGTGTTCTTCGCGGTGCAGCAGTACTGCGCGCTGATGATCTGCGTCGGCCCACAGGGGCCATCAGGTGCACCAGGCGGCGCAGGAGCGAACGGGCAGGACTCGACCGTCCCTGGCCCGCAAGGTCCGCCCGGTGCCGACTCGACCGTCCCCGGCCCTCCCGGCGCCACAGGCCCCCCCGGGGGCAACGGTGAGCCGCCTCTCTCGTGGACGTACACCGACATGCTCGGTGGCTCCCACACGTGCACCCGCACAGACCCGTTCGACCCAAGTTCACCCACCTACACCTGCAACTAAGGAGACACCTTGTCCAACGCAGCATCCGCCCTCTGGGCTTCCATCGTCCGCACCATCGTCCCGCTGATCGTCGGAGGTGCGATCTCCTGGCTGACCGCTCACGGCATCGCGCCGCTCGACACCAGCCTCCAGGACAACCTCACCCTCGTGCTGACCGTTGCCTTTACCGGCCTCTACTACGTGGGCGTGCGTCTGCTCGAGACGTACGTGACCCCGCAGTTCGGCTGGCTGCTCGGCCTCGCGAAGACGCCCGTCGCCTACACCCCCGAGTCGCCCGCAAAGCACGTCGCGTGAACCCCGACTACGAGGTCCCCGTCGACCCGATGGACGACCTGCAGTGCGAAAGCTGCCAGTGATGTGCGCCTGCCGTCACCGCTGCACTGATCCGAACTGTCGCTGCGGCCCCGCATGCGACTCCTGCCCTGAACACAAGGAGTAACTGATGCCAATTACACCCACTGAGGTGCAGGTTGTCGCCGTGGCCGAGTCCGCGAAGATCCTCTACCTGTCGCTTCACAGCGCCACCCCCGGAACGACCGGTGCGAACGAACTGTCTGGCGGTTCGCCTGCGTACGCTCGCCAGGCCACCACGGTCACCGCGACGGGCGGCACGGGCACCAGCACGCAGGTGACGTTCGACCAGAACCAGGTCGCTACCCACTTCGGCGCGTGGACTGCAGCCACCGGCGGGACGTTCATCGGCGGTAACGCCCTGTCGGCGTCGTCGGGCACTGCTGCTACGCAGTCGCAGACGAAGCTGACCGTCACCCTCCCCGTCTCCGCGACCTAGGCGGGCGGGCGTGAGCCCTCACCGGATTGATCGCAACTGCTGGGAGGGGGAGTCGTGACCGTCTACAACTTCCCCTCCAACGTGCCGATCACCCCGGCTGGAAGCAACGACGACCCCAATACGTCGAGCCTCATGCTCGGAACCGTCTTCCACTCGACGGTTGCCGGGGTGCAGGCAATGGGTGTCCGTTTCTGGGTGCCCGCAGCGGGCGCGGGCGAGACCATTCGCGGTTACCTGTTCGTGGGCAGTTCCGGTTCCACTGTGCTCGCGTCATCATCCGCGGTCACTGCTGTATCAGGTTGGAACACGCTCACCTTCACCACCCCCTACACGTTGACCTCGGGCACGGATGTCACAGCAGCCGCGTACATCCTGGGGCTCGTCTCGCACGTGTACTACCCGGCCGTCGCTGGCGCCCTCACTAGCGCTCAGACAGTCTCGCCGCTGCAGAACGCCGCTACCGGTGCCCGCTACAACTACGGCAACGTCACCGCGTCCCTGGCTCTCAGCGGTGGTGACAATTTCGGCAGTTCGTCAGCCTGGTATGGCGTCGACATCATCGCATCCGACGCCGCCGGGGTTCCCGTCGTCACCGTGACTGGCTCCCTCCCGATGGCCCTCGGGCTGGTTGCAGCGTCGGCTCCTGTCCAAGCTGTCTCGGGGACGCTGCCGGTCGCCCTCGGGCTCAGCGGCAACGCTGTGGCCGTGCGAGCGGTCACGGGAACGCTCGCTGTCGCTCTCGGGCTGACCGCAGTTTCGGTGCCGTCCAAGACGGTCACTGGGTCTATGCCCGTGGCCCTGGGACTGGCCGCGACGAGTATCCCCTCAGTGACAGTGACCGGCGCGCTCGGCCTGGCCCTCGGCCTCGTCGGAACCGTCGGGGCGATCGTCCCACAGGTCACCGGAACTCTTGCCCTGTCGCTCGGCATCAGCGGCTCTGCAACTCCGGTCTCCGTGGCCACGGGGCAACTCCCGCTAACGCTCGGCCTCGCCGCCGCGAGCACCCGGGTCGACGTCCGCAGCGGAGCAATGCCGCTCAGCATCGGCCTCACGGGGACGGTAGGCACCACCGTCGCCACAGTCACGGGCGCGCTGCCTATGAGCATCGGGCTCGCTGCGTCCGCCGTGAACGTGATGACGGTCAGCGGGGCACTCCCGCTCTCCCTCGGACTGATCGGAACCGTGGCCGGTGGCCCGTCCCGCAACATCACCACCAACGGCACTACCTCCAGCCGGTGGGCGGCCAGCACGTCACAGCATCGGCGCACCGCCGCGACCACCAGGCGCCGCTACGAAGGGATCACCAGTGAGTAACGCGATCGAGATCTATCACGGCTCACCCAGCGAGCTCGTCGTCATCGATGTGACGATCGACGGCGTCCCCGCCACGACAGGCGTGAAGGTCTGCATCTACCCGGTGGGCGGGACACAGCCGCGCGCCAGCGATCCGGGATGGCAAGACCCCGACACCGCCGGGGCAGACAGTGGCATCCTCGTCGGCACCGGCTCCAAAGCGTTCGCCGCCGGTGACGTCGCGCAACCCTGGTACAAGGTGACCTCCACCCCTGAGGTGATCATCGAACGCTCCACCCCACTCGTCCGCTTCACCTGAACAACTGACCCCGCTCAGCCCTCTTCGGAGGTCTGGGCGGGGTCTTTTCTTGTTGCCCGCACCCACTCGCCCCACGTCACATGCGCCGCCGTCGCAAGATCCGGGAAATAACCAATCAGCGCACGATCCTCAGACCGCGACTGGTAAGTGACGGCGCGGATCATCATGATGTCCCGCGGTTTCGTCTTCACCTCGAGCAGGATCGCGATCTTCCGCCCACGGTCCACCATGAACCACTCACCCGGGCGGATACTTCGCTGCAGCGCCCGCATGGGCGTCCAGTTGTGCGCTATGACCGACACTCCCTCCAAGTGGAGCAGCCGGCCTCTGCTGGATCAGAGTCTACGAGCCGTCGCCGTCATGCGGGCGAAGGTCGGGCACCTCGGCCTCTTGCGCGCGTACCTCAGTGAGCCGGGCCATTCCTGCCGCAACGTCTGGATCATCGTCGGACAGTTCGTCGTCGCCCCATTCGCCCCATTCGTCCTCGGGTTGCCACCGAGCCGCTGTCGCCACCAGCCCACCGATGAGGGCCAGGATGCCCACGTTCAGCAGAGCACCGCCGCAGATCATCGCCGGGAGCCCCGGGATCGGATTCTCCGCCATCCCAAAGGCTGCCGCGTAGGGATTCACGTTGGCATTCATGACGGCGCCCACGATAAGCAGAATGATCCCGACTAGAGCACCGACACCGCCGATGATCCAGAGAGCGATCATCGCAGAGTTGCGCGGGATGAACTCGGGCTCTGGGCCAGATGACAGGGGTTCGTCGACATCGGTCATAGGCCTGAGACTAGCTCGCGGTCCCGCTCTGCGGGAGGCCCCCAAAACGGTGTTAACCTTCATCGGTGATCAAACCTCTGATCTGGGCGGGAGCCCGCATCGGTGCAGTAGCCAACGACAGTCGAGCAGATCGGACTGAGCTCAACGCAGCTCAGAACGCCCTGAACAACCGGCTGAACGACTGGAACGACGACAACACGGCTTACAGCACTGCTCTCACTCATCCTGTGACAAGAAGTCGCGGGCTCAGCCCGACCCCTCGGTCGAACATCCGACGCAAGACCTGCGCGGCTAGTAGAGCGGCAACCAGTCGCACCGAACACCGGGTACGACAGGACGACCTATGAAGCGTCACGGATTCCTCTGGGATCAGATCGTCAGCTACGACAACCTCGCGCTCGCGCATCAGCGCGCACGCCGCGGGAAGTCGTACCAGCGGCAGATCGCTGACGTGGACGAGAACCTCCACGAGCGCATCGTCGACCTCTTGGTGACGATGGAACGCGGCGAGTACCGCACCAGCCCCTACCTCGAGCGGCTCATCTTCGAGCGCGGCAAGGAACGGCTGATCTACCGGCTGCCGTACTGGCCCGATCGCGTCGTCCACCACGCCATCTCCCAGGTGCTCGCCCCCATCTGGCGCGGGTCGATGATCCGGCACACCTACGCATCCATCCCCGGCCGTGGCATTCACGACGCAGCGGAGACTGTGCGCCGGCAGCTCCGCACAGACCCCGAAGGCACCCCCTACGCCCTCAAGATGGATGTGCGGAAGTTCTACCCCTCGATCCCCCACGACGGGCTGATGGAGGTCCTCGCGCACCAGATCAAGGACCGCCGAGTTCTCGGCCTGCTGGAAGAGATCGTGCGCTCCATCGACGTCACGGCACCCGGCGTCGGCGTGCCGATCGGCAACTACCTGTCACAGTGGTTCGCGAACATCTATCTCTCCCCGACCGATCACCGGTTCAAGGAGCACTACAAGGTGAAGTACTACCACCGCTACTGCGACGACATCGTGGCGCTCGGCCCCGACAAGCACGAGCTGCACCAGATCCGCGCGGACTTCACCACCTGGCTGACCGAGACCTACGGTGTCGACGTGAAGGGCAACTGGCAGGTGTTCCCCGTCGCCGACCGCGGCATCGACTTCGTCGGCTACCGGATGTTCCCGGAGAAGACTCTGCTGCGGAAGGGCACGAAGAAGCGGATGGCGGCGAAGCTCTCCATGCCCGCCATCCAGCGATCCGCAGGTGCCGCTGCCGCCGCACTCCGCTCCGCGCCCGCGTACGACGGGTGGACATCGTTCGGGTCGACTCACGATCTGAGGGAAAAGCTGCTCTCGCCCGTGCTCAAGCTCTGAGACTTGATCGTCATCAGATCAACTCCGGACCATTGATGCACTCGGTGATCGAGCGCCCCGCCTTCGCCGTGTAGGCACGCCTACAAAACCGGAGTGACACGCCGCAATTCACGACTAGGCTGATGGCCGCAATAAACAACCAAATCCGGCGTATTCATTGGATTTTGTGGGCTAGACGAGCAGGTGCGTTGCCGGGTTCGATTCCCGTCACTCGCTCTCCTGTAGGCCAATAGATACGGGGGTTTTATCCCGCGTATTAGACCGTGCCTACATTTTCGCCTACACATGTCAGTGGTCGCGCCTACATTTCGAACGTAGGAGGCAACAAATGGCGAGTGTCACAGCCCGTCGAAATCGCGGCGGATCAGTCACGTGGCGCGTGCAGTTCCGCATCGACGGACGCATGGTCCAAGAAGGTTTCGCCACCGATCGCGCAGCTAACGACTTCGCCCGACTGGTCGACCGTGTCGGTGGCGAAGCAGCTCGAGCCACCCGCCAGAGACGCAATCTCTCTGAGTCACCCACGCTCGCCGACTTCACCGCCGCATACCTCGACCCGTCGAAGGGCCACCTGTCAGGTGTGACCCCAGGGACACGCGACGGCTACCGGCAGATCGCCGACCGGTCGTTCCTCCAGGTTCTCGGCCCATATCCGATCGACGTCATCACGAAGCAGGACGTGGCCAGTTGGATCGCGTGGCAGGAAGATCAACCGTCGACCCGATACCCAGATCGGAAGATTGCAGCAAAGACGATCCGCAACTATCACGGGCTGCTTTCCGCGATCATGGCTGCTGCCGTCGATGCCAAAGTCACAAGCGTCAACCCGGCAAAGGGCACGTCACTCACTCGAGGACGCAGGCAGGGCATATCCTTCCTCACCCGCGACGAATTCGAGACACTCCTGCACTTCATCCCCGCCCACTACAAACCGCTGGTGCTGATGCTCGCCGGCACAGGCATGCGGTGGGGCGAAGCTACAGCGATCACGTGGTCAGATATTGACACCGCGCGAAACCCAGCGATGCTCACGATTGACAAGGCATGGCAGAAGGGCGCCAAGAACCGCGCTGTTCTCGGCCCACCGAAGACGGACAAGGCGCATCGCACGATCTCCCTCTGGCCCGATCTTGTGGCAGCAGTTGGAGAGCGGCAAGCTGGCGGTGAGCTCGTGTTCAAGGGGCCGCAGAACGAATCGCGCGTATGGTCATATCGGTTCCATACCGCTGCGTGGGGGCCAGCTATCGACGCGGCGAACGACGAAGTGAAATGCGCCGCCATCGGGGCGAAGCCCATCGGTAAGCGACCACGCGTCCACGATCTGCGGCACAGTCACGCATCATGGCTCATCGCGGCCGGTGTTCCGCTCCCGTACATCCAGCACAGGCTGGGGCACGAGAACATCACGACCACGGTCGACCTTTACGGGCACATGCTCCCCGACATGCAATCGGCTACTGCCAACGCCATCGCAGAGGTCATGTCGGGGGTCTTCCCGGCGGCACCTCAGATGGCTCTCGAATCCAACCAATAGCGTTGGTAGTTCTCCACAACGCTCGGGGTTAGGCCAAGTTCTTCTGCGATGAACCAGACGTCAGAGCTGATTCGCTCAGCGGCTGCGTATGCATCGGGATCTACTAGCAACCATGCGCCTCGGCGATCAGCGTTGCGCTCATGCGGCCCGGAAGAGCAGGGGTGACGATAGTAGGCGTGCGCCAACTCGTGCGCCAAAGTCTCTTTCACCTCGGCCATCGGCATTCCCAACCGCAGATAAATGCGCGACTCGGCATCGTCGTACAGCCCCAAGAACGGATCGTCCAAGTGGGCTAGATGTACACGAACTCCGAGCCGTTTAGCTTCCTCCATCAGAGAAGCCATTGACGTCATTGGTGTTCCCCCGTTCGGCTCGCCGTCTGGCCGCAAGCCCGTACGCCCGGCTCGATACCTGACGAGTTGTCAGTGCATCGAGGACCTCAGCATCACTCATCCCACTGACATCGAGATCGCTGCTCGGGTCAACCAACATGGCGAGTGCCAACAGCAGCGTCTCGGCGTCCTGGTTGGCCTCGGCCGCGGTCGCCTGTATGACGTCAATTCCCAGAGGACGCACGCCGCGCCATTGCTCCGACACGTATGCCTGCGAACGATTCAAGCGCGCCGCGACCTGCTGCTGCGTAACACGCCGGTCTAAATCCTGCTCCAGGAGGCGTCGGAGCGCGCCGAATTCCGCTGCTACTCGCAGGTCGAATGGGCTCGCTTTGGGCAGATCGTTGTTTTTGACCACATCGAGATGTTAACGCAAATGCGACACGCCGTGCTGTCCCCTCTTGTGGGGTTAACGCATATGCGTTACATTCTGTACATGACATCAGCTAACGAAGACGTAGCAACCAGGGTTCGCGTGAACCTGGCCCTACGCAATGAACCCCAGGCGTGGCTGGCCTCGCAACTCGGATGGACAGAAGCTCGTCTCTCCGCCCGGATGGTGGGTAAGACGTCCTTCGCTTTCAGCGACGTGGTCGCCATTGCCACAGCGTTCGGGCTGACGACCACTGAGTTTCTTACCGGAGTGGCGGTGGCTGCATGAGCGAACAAGCCGTCGACGTCGCGGGCATGGCACAGATATTGCATGTCTCCACCGGGACCGTCTATCGCAAGGCAGTCCTGGGCGAGATCCCCGGCTTCAAAATCGGCAATCGCTGGCGCTTCTACCCGTCCGTGGTGAAAGCCCACCAGTCGAAGGTGCCCGATCCATGGGCGTACTCCCCTGCCTCTCGCGCCGCTCGCCGACGGACCGCTTAACCGCGGATCCATTCCTTGTATCGAAGTTCGCCCGAAGCCCTTCGATCCGATCCCCGCAACACCCATCCCCAGCACACAAGTAAGGGCACCGACATGACAACGACGTACTTCAAAGCAGTCAGACCCGATGGGTTCGACTTCCACACCCGCACCATCGACTACGGCACGGCTGCTCTGTCAGAGAGCAGGACGGTCACGCACCCGCGACCAACCATCAACGATTCCGACGCCTCCTTCTACTTCTCCGTCGCGACAGTCCCCACCGACTGCACCGGCTTCGCGTGGTCACGCGATGGCGGAGCCCGCCTCTTCGAGGTCGAGCCCACCGGTGACGTCTGGTCCCCACACGCCGACAGCATGCCCAACAAGCGAGCCACTACCGGCCTCCGCATCATCCGCGAACTGCCCGCCTGGATGCTCTTCGGCAACGAGGGCGAACGCATCATCTCGATCATCGAGCAGTTCGACCGCCTCGATCCCAGCACTCGACAGCGCCTCGCAGGCGCATGGAACAGCTACTACTCCATCTGGTGGCCGACGTACTCGGCGGTGGCCAGCGACGGTCGGGCGGATCGGGCTGGGCTCGACGCGGCTCGGATCGCCCTGTACTACCGGCTGCTCGGCTGGCGCGACGACTACGCGGCTTACGGCGCTGCTCTCGCTTTGCTCCTGCGCCCGCTGGTCGGAACGACCTTCACCCAGGGCGAGTACGACGTCCTCTCCCGCCCGTGGCGATCCATCGTCGGCGAGATTCACCCCGACGACAAGGCGGTGAAGTGATGCGCCAGGCACTCGAACTGATCGGCGACCTCCAGGCGCTGCGCGGCATCCTCCCCGAGTACGAGCTCGCCGAGCGTGCTCGGGCGATCCTCGAGCGCGCTGACATGAAGCCCCTCGACCTCGCGGAGTTCCTCGCCGAGAAGGGTTTCACCGGTCCCCGCCTGATGCGCTCGGTCGGCACCTTCGGCAAGACCGTGAAGGAGGCGTACATCACCCACTACGGGTACGAGCCGATCAAGACGCACATCGTCATCAGCGGCGAGATCCGCCCGGTCTGCGCATACCTCGAGATCGACCGCGACCTGATCGAGGACGCGTTCGTGGAGTGGCTCTCGTGAACGAGTGGATCGGCGATGCCGCACTGATGGTCAGCGCCTTCGCGGTCGCGTGGCTCCTGATGGTGGTGTTCGCATGAACACCCCAGAGGTCATCACCGAACTGCGCGACGACGAGGTCTTCGTCTTCGGCTCCAACAAAGAGGGCCGTCACATTGCAGGTGCCGCGAGGGTCGCCGCCGATCATTTCGGCGCGGTTTGGGGAATCGGCGAGGGCATGGCCGGGAGCACGTACGCCATCCCCACCATGAGCGGTTTCACCGACATCGAGTTCGCTGTCGCCCGCTTCCTCTTCCACGCCTCCGTGAACGGCTCGAAGCGGTTCCTGGTCACGAAAATCGGCACCGGCATCGCCGGATACACCATCGCCGAGATCGCGCCTCTCTTCGTTGACGCACCCCCGAACGTCATCCTCCCCGTCGAGTTCGAGGAATTCGTCAAGTGACCCGCCGTCGCCGCCTCAGCTTCATCCCCGTCCCACTCCACACCACCATCCGCCGGGCGCTCGCCCTGCTGATCCTCCGCTGACCTACCGAAGGGCATCTCACATGGTCAAGTACTTCAAGGCGGTCCGTCCCAACGGCCGCGACTTCCACTCCAACACCGTCGACTACGCCGCAGGTCTCACTACTGGCGAGCCGATCATCCACCCGAAGTCGAAGCGCGGCTCCGACGACGCCGCGCACTACATCTCCGTGTCGGTCGAACCGGGCGACTGCACCGGCTTCTCGTGGCCCGAGGGCGGCGCCCGACTGTTCGAGGTCAAACCGGTCGGCAGAGCGTGGACCCCGCACAAGAACATGCTCCCGAACAAGCGAGCAGCGGTCGCGGTCAAGGTGATCCGCGAACTCCCCGCTCACCAGTTGTTCGGACCGCAGGGTGAGGCAGTGGTCGCCCTGGTCGAGACGTTTTCGACGCTGACCCGGAGCCAGCGAGACGCCATGTACCGCGCGCGCTCTGATCAGTGGTGGGACGCCTACGCGGTGGCCGACGACAGTCGGGCGGCTCGGGCTGAGCTCGGCGCGGCTCGGGGCGCCCTGCACTACCGGCTGTACGGCTGGCGCGACGGCCGCACGGCTTGCGGCGCTGCTCTCGCTGTCCTGTTGCGCCACACGATCGGCGCGGACGGCTTCGAGCAGAAGCACTACGACGCACTGGTCGCCCCGTGGGTGAAGATCACCGGCCAGAAGGCCCACCCGGAAGACCTCGTCTTCTGATGCGCCAGGCAGCCATCTACATCCTCGTCGCAGCCCTCGCGCTGGCGACCTTCCCGCTGCTCGCGCAGCACGACAGCCCCCACTCTTCGATCTCGACATTGGACCGACCATGACTGAACTCTTCACCGTCGTAGACGACGGCACCAACCGCCCTAGGTGGCTCGCCGGCCGCCAGGGTGGCGTCACCGCCACTGACATCTCGAGACTCGCGAGAGGCGGGGCAGGAACGTGGGCCGCGGTCCGCGCCGAGAAGGAAGGACGCGGTCGCGACTTCAAGAACGCGGCCATGCAGCACGGCATCGACCGGGAGAAGGTCATCGCGGAGTACGCCCGCGCATCGTTCGGCCTCGTCCCGTCGAGCGCACTGCTCGCCGCTATCGACGAGCCGCGTTACCTCGCAACACCCGACGGGTTGAGCGAGACGGAGACCGGCGAGTACAAGACCACCATCCACGACTGGCCCACCCTCCTCGACGCACCGGCCCGCTACCTCGATCAGATGCTCTGGCAGATGCGCGTCACCGGTCGCCGCAAGGCGCGTCTGGTGTTCGAACCGCATGACAACGGGGTCCCGCTCTACCCGTTCCCTCGTCATTTCGAGTTCGCCTATGACGAATCCCGAGTCACTGAGCTCGAGGCCGTAGCGCAGGAGTTCCTCGCCGGTGGTGAAGCGGACGAGAACGCCGCGGCACTGGATGTCCTCCTCTCCGCACGAGTGGAGGCGAAGGAAACGGCGGACGCTGCTACCGCTCAGGTCTCCTTGATCGACGAGCAGATCCGCGAACTGCTCGGCGGGAAGCCGACGAAGTTCGAAGGCTCCCTCGCGAACCTCACCCTCAGCGCACCGACCACGCGGTCGGCTTTCGACTCGACCGCGTTCAAGGCTGCCCAGCCTGACGTCTATCAGCAGTTCGTGAAGTCGTCGCCTGTCACTCCCCGCCTCACCATCACCACCAGGAGCAACTGATGTCCGTCGATCTCGATTCCTACAACACCGTCGCCGAGCGCATCGTCGAGTTCCTGGAGAAGTACCCGACCGGGTCTCTGCAGCGGGTGGGCGAGCTCCAGTTCGTGTCCTATGCGGGTGCCGACTGGGTCATCTACACCGCTGCCGCCTACCGCACTCCTGACGATCTCCGCCCGGGGTATGGCACCGCGTGGGAGCGCGTACCCGGAACGACGAACTTCACCAAAGGCAGCGAGATCCAGAACGCCGAGACCTCGGCGTGGGGTAGAGCGATCATCGCTATCGGTGCGGCGGACACCCGCAAGGGCATCGCGTCATCGGAAGAGGTGAAACTCGCCATCGCCCGGCAGGAGGCGTTGCCGCCTCGCGAGTGGGTGAAGGAGGCGGAGAAGAAGAGCACGGCGGACGAAGTGCTCTCTGTGTGGCGTGAAGCGAAGACCAAGGGTGCGGCGGTGGCTGTGCTCGATCAGATCGCCACCCTCGGCCTCCAGCGACGGCAGATGGAAGAGGCCGCCACCGCGAACCCGACCACCGGCGAGGTCATCGATCCTGCCGCACCGACGGACCCGAACTGGAACGTCACCACGATCGGCACCCCGGCACCGGAGGGTGGTGACGCAGCGTGACTCACAACGTGACGATGGCCATCCATCGGGACAGCATCGAAGCGATCTGCTCCTGCGGCGCGGGAACTGAATCGCAGGGTCTGGACGAGTCCTCCCGTCTGTCGGTCGATGCCTGGATGAAGAACCACCGGGCCCAGGCGGTGGCGGCATGACCGACTCCCTCTCCCCCGAGATCGTGGAACGTCTCCGCGACATCGGCCTGGACGCCCCCGACCCGAACGACCAGCTGCACCGCAAGCTCGTCGCCACCCTCCGCCGCACCCAGGGCCTTTCCCTCGGCGCGCAGATCGTCGCGATGAAGTTCGACTTCAACTGGGAACTCCGGTCGGCGGGCGAGGTGTTCGCCCGTTCGAAGACGGACTACGAGCACCACATCGACAAGACGAAAGCCGCGCTGATGCTCGGCGACGGTCACTCCGGCGTGAAGGCCGACGCGATCGCCAACGGTTCCGACGAGGCCTACCGCCTCCTCCTGAACTACCGCCTTGCGGAGCAGCGCGAACGTGCCCTCCGCAAGTTCCTCGACACCCTCGACAACCGCGTGGAGGTGTGGCGCTCCGAGAACGCGAACGAGCGCCGCGCCGATGCGTACACCCCACCCGACCACGCGTGAAAGGCATCCCCATGACCACGTATTTCAAAGCCACCCGCCCCGACGGGACTGACTTCTACAGCGGCAAGATCAGCTACCTCCAGGCACTGGAGAACGACACCCTGGTGCTGCATCCACTGCCCCTCCGCCCGGGTGCCACACAGGCGATGGGTTACCTCTCCGTCGCAACTGTCCCCACTGACTGCACGGGCTTCACCTGGCCCGCGCGCCTATTCGAGGTGGAGGCCCCGGGCGACGTGTGGACCCCGCACAGTGGCGATCTCCCGAACAAGCGTGCGACGACCCAGATCCGTGTCCTCCGTGAGCTCCCCGCCCATCAGTTGTTCGGCCCGCAGGGTGAGCAGTGCATTGCGATCATCGACGCGACCGCGGAACTCGACGATGAGACGAAGACTGCACTGAGGGAAGCCCGCACCGACGAGTGGTACGACGCCTACGACCGAGTGTGGCAGGTGGCCGACGACGGTCGGGCGGATCGGTCTGAGCTCGACGCGGCTCGGGACGCCCTGGACGACCGGCTGGGCGGCTGGGACGACGGCTACTCGGCTTACGGCGCTGCTCTCGCTGTCCTGACCCGGCACCTCACGGGGGAAGTCACCGCGGCGGACTACGCCGAGGTCACCCGCCCGTGGCGTGAACTCGTCGGCGCTGTCCACCCGGACGACACCCTTCCCGCGAAGGCGGCGTACTGATGCTCTGGTATGTCACCGCTGTAGTGCTGATGGCCGCCGGAGCGATGTTCCTCCGCGACGGCTACGTGAATCACGCGCACAACATCTTCATTTTCGGGTCGGTGGTGTTCGCGGCCTCCTGGGTGCTGATCTTCCTCGTCACGTTCCTCCTCGTGGTCGGCGGCACCAGATGACCGAGGTGGTGCCATACGCAGAATTCATTGCTCGCCGCGCGGCCAGAGCAAAGGATGCGGGGCGCCTGATCGATCCGACCGCGCTGCACCATTCGCTCAAGCCGTTCCAGCGCGACGTCGTCGTGTGGGGAGCGCGCGTCGGTCGCCCTGCAATTTGGGCCGACACGGGTCTCGGCAAGACGCGGATGCAGCTGGAATGGTGCCGCGTCATGGGGGCAACCTCGCTGGTTGTCACGACCCTGGCAGTCGCAATTCAGACGATCGATGAAGCGGCAGAGATCGATATCGCGGCGACCTACGTGCGAAGCGCTGACCAGATCACCGGCCCGGGCGTCTACGTGACGAACTACGAGATGGTCGGGCAGTTCCCGCCCGCGCTGTTCGATGCTGTGGCGCTCGATGAGGCGTCGATCCTCAAGCAGTCGGACGGCAAGACGCGGACGATGCTGATCGAGCATTTCGCGCCCGTCGAATACCGCTCGGCATGGACGGCGACGCCGGCCCCGAATGACCCCGAGGAACTGACCAACCAGTCGGAGTTCCTCGGTCACATGAGCCGAACGAACATGCTCGCCGCTTACTTCGTTCACGACCAGGACGGCTGGCGGGTCAAGGGTCACGCCTACGGTCCGATGATCGAGTGGATGTCGACGTGGGCAATCGCGATTCGTCGCCCATCCGATCTCGGCTACACCGACGAAGGCTACGACCTGCCCGGGTTGGAAATCGTTCCCGAGTTGGTTGACGTCGAGATCGAACCCGCCCCGGACGAACTGTTCGCGGTGTCGATCGGTGGTGTGTCCGGACGGTCGCGTGTGCGGCGAGAGACTCTCGAAGCCCGCGCCGCGCGGGCCGTCTCGCTGGTGGAGGCAGAACCGTTCGACTCGTGGCTGCTCTGGTGCGGACTGAATGACGAGGCGGAACTGCTCGCGTCACGCATTCCCGGATCGGTGAACGTCCACGGCGGCATGACTCCCGAGCAGAAGGCCGAACACCTAATCGCGTTCGCCCGGGGCGACCTCCGAGTCCTGATCACCAAGCCGAAGATCGCCGGCATGGGGCTCAACTTCCAGATCGCTGCTCGCATGGCGTTCGTCGGCCTCTCCGACTCGTATGAGCAGTACTACCAGTGCATCCGCCGCGAGTACCGGTACGGCCAGAAGCGAGTCGTCCGAGC
>Ga0247742_10000419_pt1 | contig 35262 bp, 29 predicted proteins | sample UWRJL208509C2_FD_180944 | JGI IMG/M metagenome (GOLD analysis project Ga0247742, IMG submission 180944) | Plant litter microbial communities from Arlington Agricultural Research Station in Wisconsin, United States - UWRJ-L208-509C-2 | ecosystem: Environmental > Terrestrial > Plant litter >...
CTGCAATGACGATGGGTCACCTAAGGCCCTTGCACGCACGTCGGTGGATGACAGTCCCTCTTTCGAGGCCCTCGTCAGCCAGGTGACCAAGGATGTCCATCCCCGTGCGGTTCTCGACGAATGGCTGGACCGGCAGATCGCCTTCCTTGATCAGGACGAACATGTTCATCTCGATCTTACGTCGATCATACCCAACGCCGGCGAGGACGCGTTGCGGCATTACTTCACCCGCAACCTCCATGATCACACGCTTGCAGCAGTGACCAACATCATGAGCGAACCGCCTCCCTATTTCGAGCGCGCCGTGCACTACGATCGCATATCTGCGGCTCTGGCTGCGCGCCTGGACGAGATTGCGCGCCAGGAATCCATGGCGCTGCTGTTGAGGCTCAACAAGATCGCCCACAACGCCCTTCAAGATGATCTAGGCGGTGATAGTCGTTGGATCGCCGGTATCTACATCATGCCGCAGGCTGTTAAGCCGGAGCCTACTCCGGTGGGCGACGTGGACAAGGGGGGCGACGAATGACGCCCGCGCTGATCTCACGGCGGCTGTTTCTTCTTGCGGGTGTCTCGTTGCCGCTTGTCGTTGCCGCCCGCGCCGTGGCGCAACAGGCGACTGGCGATCACGGTATCGGCGGGTCGGGCCTCTCGGTGACCAGCGGTGGAGAAAACGAGGATCACGGTATTGGCGGCACAGGGATCGTCGGAACGATCCAGGGCTTCGGCAGCATCATCGTCAATGGCGTCCACATTCCCTTCACTATGGCGACGCCAGTTTTCATCGATGGCAAGCGTGTATCGACGAACGCCATGCATATCGGTCATGTGGTCCGCGTTCTCCTGTCTGGTGAGCGTGCCCAGCACATCATGATCGTCAGCGAGGTCCAGGGACGCATCGACCGGATCAGCAGAAATGGCATGACGGTGCTGTCGCAGGACATCGATACGACCAATATCGACACGGCGAGCTTGAGAAGAGGTGGGCGTGTCGCGGTCTTCGGTATCAGAAAACCCGACGGCACGATCGTTGCCAGGCGCATCGAGCGTCGTTTGGTCTCGGATGGTTCGCATGTCCGCGGCGTTCCGCAACGGGACGGCGCGCGCATCAGGATCGGCGGCCTCGTGCTGGAAACAGCAAGCCGGCATCTGCTCGGAAAGCAGACGCTCGTGCGTTTCGCCACCAATGGGCAGCGGCAGCGGGTGGTCCGCATAGAGACCGAAGCGGTGGTTCCGGGGCTCCGGCATGGGTTCGTCAATGTTGAGACCTATGGCCACGAAGAGCGTGGACATGTTGCTCTTGGGCTTGGGATCCTGGCACCCGGCGATCGCATGCAGTTGTCTGCCGATGGTCACGGTTTCGTCGATCTTAGCGTTCGCGATTCGAGCCGCATGGCCGGTCCGGGCAATGGTCCTGGTCCGCGAAATGGCGGGCCTCCGCCGGACGGCGGCGGGCCGCCCGATCGCTCGCCCTTCTCGCGTGGATGGGGAGAGCCGAGCAGGGGGCCGCGCGGCGGGCCGCCTGGCGGATTTGGAGGGCCTGGAGGCCCACCGGGCCCGGCTGGCCCTCCAGGCGGCCCAGCCGGTCCTTCGGGACCCGGCCCGCAATAAACCCCTTATATGATAGCCTTGACACATGGGAAAATTTCCCATGTACTGTAGCTGCGATTCTCGTGCCGGTTACGGCAGGTGTGAATCGTCGATTGTCTGTCCGATGGCGCCCCCTCGGCAGATAATCGTCCAGTCTACAACGCGCGTTACCATTTGACCCCTTCCTATGGATTTTGATTGAAATGGGTGATGCACAGGTGATCGAAATGTATTCAACGATCTTGTCCGCCATGGGCAATCCGCGCCGCCTTGCCATCCTTGGGCTGCTTGCCGATGAAGAAGTCAGCGTTCGCGATCTCGCCAATCAGGTCGGGATCAGCCAGTCGGCGCTGTCGCAGCATCTTGCGAAGCTGCGTGCAGCCGGACTGGTTTCCACGCGGCGTGAGGGGCAGATGATCTTTTACAGTTCATGTCAGGCGTCCTTGGTACCGATACTTTCGGATTTGTCCGATTGGCTTGGCAGCACACCGCAACCCGACCTGGCATCATTCTGAGGATTGCCTGAATGTTCATGCTGAAAAGCGAACCCAATATGATGATAGAGATGGCCGAGCGGACTTTGATCACGACGTGGGAAAATCGCTCGGAAATACTCGAGATCATGCGCAAAGCGGTGCATGTCAGCCAGGAGATGCAGTATCTCTGGTCCGGCAGCGGCTGCACGAACCGTCTGACCCAGGAAGACACAGACCAGCTCGTCGGCCTTCTCGACCAGATGGGTGATCTCGGCGAGAAGCTTTCCAGCTTGCGCTAGCTCGGCCCTCAGGCGTCGGGCCTATATTGTCGACGATGCTCGACTTGGTGATCACGCGCCCCAAGTGCGATGCAGCACGTCGATCCAATTCTGATGGGTGATCTTCGACATGGCTGCCTCGTCAAAGCCCGAGACGCGCAGTTCATCCACAAGGCGCTGCAGTCCGGCAGCATCCTTGATATCGGCAGGAACCGTTGTCCCGTCGAAATCGGATCCTAACGCCACATGGTCGATACCGATGCGGTCTGCGATGTATGACACGTGGCGGACAAGGGAATCGAGGCCGGTGTTGGGATCCTTGATCCCATCGTGACGCAGAAACAGAACACCAAAGTTGATGCCGACAAGGCCGCCTGTGTCGCGGATCGCGTCGAGCTGCCTGTCGGTGAGGTTGCGGCTGTGCTGGCAGAGCGCATGAACGTTCGAGTGCGAGGCGACCAGTGGGGCGGTCGATAGCTTGGCGATATCCCAGAACCCCTTTTCGTTCATGTGCGACAAATCGATCATGATCCTCAGTTCGTTGCAGGCACGGATCAGCTCCTCTCCCGTGGCGCTCAGGCCGGGCCCAATGTCCGGTGAGGACGGAAAGCGGAATGGCACACCATAGGCAAAGATGTTTGGTCGGCTCCAGACAGGGCCGAGCGTGCGCAACCCAGCGTGGTGGAGCACATGCAATGCATCGAGATCACTCCCGATCGCCTCGGCACCCTCGATGTGCAGGACTGCGGCAAAGGCGCCCTGATTGATTGATTGCCGAATCTCGGCAGCCGTGCGGCAAACCTTGAGGCCGCCGTCGCTCTGCGTCTCGATGTCGAACAGCATGCGCGCCATCGCCAGCGTTTCGTTCAACGCCTGCGGTTGCGCGGGCGTCGGGAAATCGCCGTTGCCGTCCTTTTCCATGCTGGGGGACGGCACATAGATCGCGCAAAGGCCACCGGCGAGACCGCCGGCGCGTGCTCGCGGCAGATCAATGTGTCCCACGGCTTCTCCGTCGAGGAAGGATCGAACCGGATGTTTGGCGCCGGAGCGACGCAACCGCAGCAGCACGTCGTTGTGGCCATCGAACACGGGAAGCGGGGAATGCGACATGTGGGGAGGTCCGGATCTGTTCCACGAGCTGGAACACTCGTAGGCAAGCACGCCTGACCCCGCAAATGCAATCCACGCATAAGGTCTGCGAAAAACGGAATTGGTCCTGCGGAAATGCCGCTGATAAGAGGGCCGGCAAAGCAATTCAGCAATCCTTGCCGTGCGTCCGTTCCTTTTCCGGTGCCGCGGCCGGTGGAGAAAACGGGGAATAAAAATGGTTTCACGACGCAATTTTCTGATCGGCGGCGCAGCCGTACCGTTCCTGTCCTACCTCGAGCTGGCCGAGACGGCCTTCGCGGCAACGCCGAAGGACATTCTCGTCGTCGCGCAGCAGCTCGACAACATGACGAGCCTTGATCCGCATGAGGGCTTCGAGGCCGTCGGCGGCGAAATGATGAGCAACATGTACCAGAAGCTGGTGCGCGCCAACAGCGACAACCCGAACGAGGTCGACCCTGTTATCGCAGCCTCCTGGGCAGCCGATGCCGAGAACAAGGTCTTCACCTTCAAGCTCGCCGATGCCACTTTCGCCTCCGGTGCGCCTGTGACGGCCGACGACGCGGCGTTCTCGCTGCAGCGCGCCATCAGGATGAACAAGAGCCCCGCTTTCATCATCAATCAGTTCGGTTTCACCGCCGAGAATGTCGAGAGCCGGATCGTCGCCACAGATGCGAAGACACTGACGCTGACCACGGAGACGCCGACGGCGATCTCGTTCCTGCTGTTCTGCCTGTCGGCGAACGTTGCAGCGATTGTCGAGAAGAAGACCGTTCTGGCCAATGAGGCGGATGGCGACCTTGGCAATGCGTGGCTGCAGAAGAACAGCGCCGGCTCCGGCTCGTTCAAGCTGCAGGCTTGGAAGGCTTCCGAAAGCATCACCCTGATGCTCAACGAACACGGTCCCTACAAGGGCAACCTCAAGCGCGTCGTCATTCGCCACGTCGTCGATCCGTCGTCGCAGATGCTGATGCTGCAGAAGGGTGATGTCGATGTCGCCCGCGATCTGACGTCCGAACAGCTGAAGGCCCTGCAGTCGGATGAAAACGTCGTCCTCGTCCGCAAGCAGATCGCTTCATTGATGCTCATATCGCTCAACCAGAACAATGCTAACCTGGCCAAGCCGCAGGTCTGGGAAGCGGTCAAATGGGCGCTCGACTACGACGGCATGCAGAAGAACATCGTGCCGCTGACGCACGCCGTTCACCAGAGCATGGAGCCGGCAGGCTTCCCAGGTACGGTTACCGACACGCCTTTCAAGAAGGACGTTGCCAAGGCTAAGGCGCTGATGGTGGAAGCCGGTCTCGCCGATGGGTTTGACATCACCATGGACCATTACTCGGCACAGCCCTATCCGGATCTTGCGCAGGCGATCCAGGCCAACCTTGGTGAAATCGGCATCCGCGTGAAGCTGCAGTCGGCCGAAAACCGCCAGGTTCTCACCAAGATGCGCGCTCGCGGTCACGAGATGGCTCTGTCTGCATGGGGCACCGACTATTTCGATCCGAACTCCAATGCCGAAGTGTTCTGCATCAACAAGGACAATTCGGATGACGCCAAGAAGAAGCCTTTCGCATGGCGCTCCAGCTTCAAGAGCGACGACTTCACCGCAAAGGCCGAGGCCGCACGCGACGAAAAGGATCCGGCCAAGCGTCTGGAGCTTTACGAAGCCCTGCAGCGCGAGTTCATGCAGAACAGCCCTTTCGCGGTGATGTTCCAGAACACCAAGACCGCGGCTTGCCGCAAGAATGTCAGCGGTTTCCAGCTTGGCGTTCTGTCTGAAGGCAATTCCTACCTGGAGACCAACAAGGCGTGAACAAGCGTTTCAAGAGCCTTGCAGCGACACTGAGCAGCGTCCTCTTGACGCTGCTCGGCTTGACCATCCTGACGTTTCTGATCGGCCGGGTCATGCCGGTCGATCCAGTCATTGCCGCCGTTGGCGACAATGCACCCGAGGACGTCATCATGCGTGCGCGGGCCGAGATGGGGCTGGATCAGCCTCTGCCCGTTCAGTTCCTGCATTATCTCGGTCAGTTGCTGCATGGCGATCTCGGCGTATCGGTTCTGACCAAGAATCCGGTCGCGCAGGATATTGCCCGCTTCTTTCCGGCAACATTCGAACTGGCCACGGCGGCCCTCATCCTCGCTGTCGTCATCGGTGTGCCGCTCGGCGTATGGGCTGCCGTCCGCCAGGGCTCTGTTACCGATCAAGCGATCCGTGTCGTATGTCTCGCCGGTCATTCGGTGCCGGTATTCATGTTGTCGCTGATCTCGCTGCTTGTCTTCTATTCGGCGCTCGATATCGCGCCTGGTCCTGGCCGTCAGGATATCATTTATGACGGCATGATCGACAGCGTCACCGGCATCCTGACGATCGACACTTTGATATCAGGCGACTTTGGTGCGTTCAGGGATGCGCTGGCGCACATGGCGCAGCCGGTCATCATCCTTGCCTATTTCTCCATGGCTTACATCGCCCGCATGACGCGCGCCTTCATGATCGATGCGCTCAAGGGCGAATACATCATCACCGCCCGCGCCAAGGGGCTGTCGCTGACGACCGTGATCTGGGGCCATGCGTTCCCGACCGTCGCCGTGCAGCTGGTCACCGTGCTGGCGCTGACCTATGCCGGCCTGCTCGAGGGGGCCGTCGTCACCGAGACGGTGTTCTCTTGGCCGGGACTCGGGCAATATCTCACTCTGTCGCTGATGAATGCAGACATGAACCCGGTCGTTGGATCAACGCTTCTGATCGGCGTCATCTATGTCGGTCTCAATCTGTTCGCCGACATACTTTATCAAATGCTGGATCCGCGGGTGCGTTCATGATCACCACGTTTACGAACTGGGCGCTGGATGAATCGCCGTCCTCGCGCCGCCAGGCCGCTTGGGGAAACCGCTACCGCACATGGTTGAAGCTGCGCACCAACCCATTGGGCATGATCGGGTTGTCGATCATCGCGGTGTTCGTGGCGATTGCGATCTTTGCTCCGCTTCTGGCCACCCACGACCCCGCTACGCAGGACCTGGCAAACCGCCTGGCGCGACCAAGCGCCGTTCATTGGTTCGGGACGGACGAGCTTGGTCGCGATATCTATTCACGGATTGTCTATGGCGGTCGCGTCACACTCGGCATGGTCATCGCGGTCGTGGTGCTGGTCGCCCCGATTGGCCTGGCGATCGGCTGCATTGCCGGCTATTTCGGGGGCATCGTCGATACCATCCTGATGCGGCTCACGGATATCTTTCTAGCATTTCCCCGGCTTGTGCTGGCGTTGGCCTTTGTGGCGGCGCTGACGCCGGGCATTGAAAGTGCGGTGCTTGCAATCGCGCTGACGGCTTGGCCGCCCTACGCGCGCTTGGCGCGCGCTGAGACGATGACCGTGCGCGGTAGCGATTTCATTGCCGCCTACCGGCTGACCGGCGGATCCGCCTGGCGCATTATTTTCCGCCATATCGCGCCTCTCTGCATTCCAAGCCTGGTCGTGCGTGTCACGCTCGACATGAGCTCGATCATCATCACCGCGGCCAGCCTCGGCTTCCTCGGCATGGGCGCCCAGCCGCCATCACCGGAATGGGGCGCGATGATCGCTACCGCCAAGCGGTTCATTTTCGACCAATGGTGGGTCGCGACAATTCCGGGGATCGCCATTTTTCTGGTTTCGCTTGCCTTCAACTTCATCGGCGACGCGTTGCGCGACGTTCTCGATCCGAAGGAGAGTTGAGATCATGCTTGTCGATATCAAGAACCTTAGGATCGGATTCAAGACACGCAGCGGCCTCACCGAGGCTGTCAAGGGCGTATCCATCCAACTCGGCACCGAAAAACTCGGCATCGTCGGTGAAAGTGGATCGGGAAAAAGCCTGACGGCGCGGGCCCTGATGAAGCTGCTGCCATCGCAGGCCCGCATTGAGGCCGATACACTGTCCTTCGATGGTATCGACATCCTGTCGGCCAGCGAAAAGCAGATGCGTCAGCTCCGCGGCAAGCGCGCCGGATTTATCCTGCAGGATCCGAAATATTCGCTCAATCCGGTCAAGTCGATCGGCAGCCAGGTGGCGGAGTCATGGCGTACCCACAAGGGCGGCAGCCGCCGTGAAGCACTTGAAGCCGCCATCAATCTTCTCGAACAGGTTAAGATCCGCGATCCCGCGAAGGTCGCGAAATCCTATCCGCACGAGGTCTCCGGCGGCATGGGTCAGCGCGTGATGATCGCCATGATGCTGGCGCCGGATCCGGAACTGCTGATTGCCGACGAGCCAACCAGCGCGCTCGACGCGACCGTCCAAGCGGAAATCCTGCGCCTCATCGAGGAGCTGGTGTCGGAACGCGGTATGGGACTGCTATTGATCAGCCACGACCTGCCGCTCGTCTCGCACTTCTGCGACCGTGTCGCCGTCATGTATTCCGGTCGGGTGGTCGAGGAACTCAACGCGTCCGAGCTTCTGAGCGCCAAGCACCCTTACACCAAGGGTCTCCTGAACTGCATCCCATCTCTCACCCATCCGAGAGAGCGCCTTCCTGTCCTCGCCCGTGATCCGGAGTGGCTGAAATGACCATAGAGATCGACGACCTGCGCATCCGCTTCGGCGAGCGCGAAGTGGTGAAGGGGATCTCGTTCGCGGTCGCCGAGGGCGAGAGTTTTGGCATCGTCGGCGAAAGCGGCTCTGGCAAGTCGACTGTCTTGCGCGCCATGGCGGGCTTGAACCAGTCTTGGGAAGGCCGGATAGCCTTCTCCGGCGAGCCCGTCGAAGCGAAGCGGCCGCCTGCCTTCTTTCGAAAAGTGCAGATGGTGTTCCAGGACCCTTATGGTTCTCTCCATCCACGCCAGACGATCGACCGTATCCTCAGCGAACTTCCGTTGGTTCATGGGCTCGACGGAATCGAGAAGCGGATTGCCCGGGCTCTGTCGGATGTAACCCTGCCGCAGAGCGTCCGTTTCCGCTATCCGCATCAGCTCTCTGGTGGCCAGCGCCAGCGTGTCGCCATCGCCCGGGCGCTGATTGCAGAACCGCGAGTGCTCCTGCTGGACGAGCCGACCAGTGCGCTTGACGTATCGGTGCAGGCGGAAATCCTGAACCTGCTTGCCGATCTGAGAGTCGAGCGAGGACTTACCTACGTCATGGTCAGCCACAATCTCAGTGTGATCGCGCATCTGTGCGGGATGGTGGGTGTGATGATCGATGGACAGATGGTCGAGCAGGTGTCGGTGGACAACCTGCGCCTCGGCAAGGTCGAACACTCCCACACCAAGGAACTGCGCAGCCTCAGCGTCGAGCTCGAAGAGCCGGCCTGACGTCGCAACTGCCATTCGAGGATCAGCCATGTCGGAAGCATCGAACTGGAACGCCGCCGCCGCGATCGCCAGCACCTTCGTGGATCAGTGGGGCGATGCCGAGCCGGGTGGGGCTGTCATCGGTTTCGATAGGGACGGCTTCCGGTTCGGGCATGCGGGCGGTGTCGAAAGCCTTGCCACGCTGACACCGTTTACGACGCGCAGTGTAAGCCGCTATGCCTCCGTCACTAAGCACGCGTTTTGCACCATGGTGCTGGCCTGTTCTCACCTAGTCGACCTGGAAGATCCCCTGGGTCTCCACTTGCCTGAACTGCAGGAGCCGTTGGCCAGCGTCACAGTTGGCCAGGCGCTCGACATGAGCGGTGGTTTGCCGGATACCCGCGAATGCCTGTCGCTGCTAGGGCTCTCCGTCTACACCGAGACGAAGGCTGGTCCTTTGTTGCAGTTCCTTGCCCGACAAAACCGCCTGAACTACGAGGCTGGTACCGAGGTGTCCTACTCGAACACCGGCTACCGTCTGGTCGAGGCGGCACTGGAGCGCAAGGGGGTCTACTTTCGCAATTTTATTCGCGATCTTGGCAGCCAGGCCGATGCTGCCTTCGATGCGCCCGACGTCTGGAACGACGCTGTCGAGGGGCTCGTCCCTGGCTACTGGCACGATGGAAGCAAATGGCAGCTCTCCGCGGCAGGCCTTCATATCTCGGCATCCGGAAGCTTGACCGGAAGCACCGAGAGCCTGGCCAACTGGCTGCGCGCTCTTATGGCTGGCGAAGGCGCTTTCGCCGGTGTGCTTGAGAAGCTTTGCGCGCCCCGCAAACTGGTCGACGGTCGCGAAAGCGGTTATGGGCTCGGTCTTCGCCGCACTATTCTCGACGGCCGCGTTCTCACCGGCCACGGCGGTTCGCATCCGGGCTACAAGACTTATTTCCTGCTCGATCCGTCCACGGGTGCGGGCTTCGTGGTCGTCTCGAACAGAGAGGACGCCAACGGTCACAAGATTGCGCTCGAATGCATGGCCGCAGTCACCGGACTGTGCCTGCCACGCCCATCGGCGGAGCTGGCGCCCGGCGTTTATGCTACCGAAAGCGGTCCGTGGTGGATCGCGGTCGATGGCAGCACGGTCACTTATCTCGATGCCGGTGATACGGTCTATGAAGATAGTGACGGCTGGGTTTCTTCTCGTTCCGCGTCATCGCCGATGCTGCTCAAGATGGACGGCGATGCCATTGTCGGCGAAATCGGCCATGCCGTGCGGCGGTTCGCTCCCGCCCGTAACGATGGCGTGCCGGCGTCGCTCGCAGGACGATGGGTGTCAACAGAGGGAGCGTTCTTCGATCTCGATGGCGCCGATCTGGTCATGGGGGTCGGTCCCAACCGCCACCGCATGCCGCTGACGCCGCTCGGCAATGGCCGCTACCTCTTTACGCTCCGCGACGGCCCGTGGACCAAACGCGTCTGCCTGCACATGTTGGCCGACGATCGCCTGGAACTGGTGCTGAGCCGAGCCAGAATGGTCGAATATCGCCGCGCCGGCTGATTGCATTCGATCGCCAATGGGACCAAGAAAGGGCCGGCTAGGGAGCCGGTCTCTTTTTAGGAGCTTTTGTTGGAAGTCAAATGGCTTGAAGATTTTCTGGCGCTGGCCGGAACGCTGAACTTTTCCAAGGCAGCGGATGAGCGCAACGTCACGCAGTCCGCCTTCAGTCGCCGTATCCGCCAACTGGAAGGTTGGGTCGGCACCAGCCTTATCGATCGCGCCACCTATCCCTCAAGGCTTACCGATGCCGGCCAGCGTTTCGTCCCGGTCGCGGAACAGACCCTGCAACAGCTCTATCAGGCGCGGCGCAATCTTCAGCACGAAGACGGAACCGGCGCGCGCACCGTCACGCTGACGGCGCTGCACACCCTATCCTTTTCCTTCTTCCCGGATTGGCTGAACCGCATCAGCGCCCAAACCGGTCCGATCGTCTCCCACCTGCGGCCAGACTCGGGCAGCATCGAGGAGAATCTTACCTCGCTTATTGACGGGGACTCCGATTTTTTGCTGACCTATCAGCACATCCATGTTCCGATGCTGCTCGATGCGCAGTTCGAGCATCACACTCTCGGACATGAAAACATCGTGCCGGTCAGCGTGCCCGATGCCGATGGCCAGGCGCTGCACACCGTTCAGCCGGGCTTTGCACATGTCAGCTATCAGAAGCTGTCGTTCTTCGGACAACTGATCGACGGGGCCATCGCCGCACGGCTGCCTGCTGAGAACCGCGTGCATGTCGGTAGCATGTCGGTCGGACTGAAGGGCATGGTGATGGCAGGCTGGGGGCTCGCCTGGATCCCTGAAAGTCTGGTCAGCGCGGAGCTGAAGGACGGCAGCCTCGTGCGGGCCGCCGATCCTGATTGGGACATCGACGTCGAAATCCGGCTTTATCGATCCCGGGAAAACCGGCGGCCGATCGTCGAGCGCATCTGGTCGCTGCTCGACGAGGCCTGACGCTGCCGAGGCCTTCCCGGCGGTTTTCAGATCGCCGTACGGCGTGCGTTTTGCATGTAGAGAACCCGCAGCCGCTTGAACATCGGTCCAGGCTTGCCGTCGCCCACGGGCGCGCCGTCGATATTGGTAATCGGCACGATGAAGTTCGAGGCGCTGGTCAGGCATGCTTCACGCGCGGCCTTGGCTTCCTCGACGGTGAAAGGACGCTCCTCGACCGTCAGCCTCTGTTCGCGCGCAAGCTCCAGCACCGCAAGGCGGGTGCAGCCGGGCAGGGTGGCATTGCCATTTCCCCGGGTGATGATCCTGTCGTCATGGGTGACGATATAGGCGGTGGAGGATGCGCCCTCGGTGATCAGCCCGTCTTCGACCATCCAGGCCTCGTCGAAGCCCGCAGCTTTCGCATCGCGCTTGGCAAGGACCTGCGGTAGGAGGCCCACCGACTTGATGTCGCGTCGTGCCCAGCGCTGGTCCGGCATGAGCTTGACCTTGAGGCCGGTGTCGACGGCGGCCACATGCTCAAGCGTCTTCACCTGCGTAAATAGCAACAGGGTCGGCTGCAGGTCGTCCGAATAGAAGAAGTTTCGATCCTCTGCGCCACGTGTGTACTGCAGGTAGACGACCCCTTCGGTCAGCTTGTTGTCCGCCACCAGCCGCTTTTCGATCGCCACGATCTCGTCCGTGGTCAGAGGCAGGTGCCCGCCGATTTCGCCAACGCTGCGTTCCAGGCGCGCCATGTGCAGCGCACTGTCGATCAGCTTGCCGTCAAGCACGGCGGTGACTTCGTAGATGCCATCTCCGAATAGAAATCCGCGATCGAAGATCGACAGATGGGCTTCGTTCTCGGGCAGGAAGGCACCGTTGAGATAGACGATGCGGGCAGTCTTGGCAGGCATGGAAACTCCTGATGATGAAATGTGGGTCAGCGCTTACTGAGAGCGCGAAGAGAGATGGCCCGGACGGTCGAGGCCTTGCCCGTCCGGGCATTGAAACCGCTGGTCGTCGTTGCCATGGTCAGCGAATTGATGATCGCTTCTTCCGTGGTTTCGATGGCGGCCTCGAACAACGGTGACACGACATCGTTCGACAGCGTCGCAATCTCCGCGATCGCCTTCCGCCGTGCAGGCGTGCGACGCACGGAGGCGGCAGTCGAAAATGCCAAGGCGTAGTCGCCAGAGCCGTTGCTTAGGGCGGCGCCGGTGCGGGCCAGGCCGCCGAAGCAGCGCTCGGCCAACCGTTGCAGATTGCGCGAACAGAGTGGGGCGTTCGTTGCGAGGACGATGACAATTGACCCATCCTTGTCGTGCTGCAGCTCGGCCTCATAGGCGCGACCGGCGACGGTCAGCCGACCGCCATAGTTGGATTGTACGAGCACACCGACCGTATAGGTCTCTTTGTCGATGGGGACGAGCCTGGAGCTTGTACCGATGCCTCCCTTGAGGCCGAAGGCGACAGTGCCGGTGCCTGCGCCAACCGCGCCTTCATCCACAGCACCGGATTTTGCCGCCGATATAGCAGACAGGAATTCGTCGATCTTGGGGCGCGGGGCACGAATGTCGTTGAGCACCGAATCGTTGGTCTCGCCGACGACGGCATTCAGTGACACGACCTGCTCGTTGCCGTGTTGTGCCAGCGTATACTGATTGATTGCCTCGATCGCGCGGCCAACGGCAAGCGTGTTGGTGAGGACGATCGGTGTTTCGATCTCGCCGAGCTCGACGATCTGCGTGGAGCCCGCAAATTTTCCGAAGCCGTTGAGCACCGCAAACCCGGCCGGAACCTTGTCCTGAAAAAGATTTCCGGCGTGGGGAAGGATTGCCGTCGCGCCCGTTCGGGTTTGTGCTCCGTCCATGCAGGTGACGTGCCCGACGATGACACCTGCGACGTCGGTTATGGCATTCTCTGGCCCCGGCTCGAAATGGCCGATGGTTATGTCGAGCGATCGCAATCGCAGGCGCTTTTCGTCAGTCATGGCAATGATTTCCACCCTGGTCACATCTCGACATTACGCGGGCTGATCGGCGAGAGGCACAACAAAAATGGAATAGTTTCAGACCGACCTTGCAATGCCTTCGGCATGCACGACGATAGCGGCAACAATGCCGGCAAAGACGCTTCGCGACCTCTGATTGCTTCGGGTGGTGAGCCGTTCATCTAATGGCTGAGGTGGCGATAATTCGTGTTGAACTCCTCACCTTTTGATTGGATCAATGCACTGCAAGGCCATACTGTTTTACTAAATTTTAATGTAAAAACAGAGAAGTTGATCTTGTGTTGGAAGCGTTAGCCAGCAGCACAGGTCGCTTTAGTGATAGATGTCTCTGCGAAGCACGGTGTCGAGCGTCGAGTGTCTTGAAGAATTGCATGAACATGTTGACGGGAAGAACTGTGACGCGACAAATAACGGCTGCTGATCTCGAACGTGCGATATCTGGAAACCAAATAGAGCCCGCGTTCCAGCCGCTTATTCGCCTGGATGAAGACACGACGGTCGGCTACGAAGTACTGGCACGGTGGACGGACCCGGTTTTTGGTCCGGTCAGCCCTATCGATTTCATCGCCATCGCCGAAGAGCACTCGCTAATCGGCAAGCTGACTCGGCAAATCATTGCCAAGGCGTGTCAGCATGCAACGTCGCTGGATCGCAACGCCACGCTGGCTTTCAACCTGTCGCCGGTGCAGTTGCGCAATGCGACCTTGTTCAACGACGTCTCGGGCGCCATCGCAAAAGCAGGTGTGCCTTTTGAGCGCGTTGTCATCGAAATCACCGAGAGTGCGCTGATCGACGATGAAGCACTTGCGCTTGCGACAATTCGCAAGTTCAAGCAGGCCGGCTTCGGCATAGCCCTTGATGATTTCGGCACGGGCTTTTCCAGCTTGACGCGGCTTCACTCTTTTCCATTCGACAAGTTGAAGATCGACGCCAGTTTTGTCAGAACGATGGAAACTGATCCTGGTAGCCGCAAAATCGTAGCCGCGGTTGTCGGCCTTGGGCAAAGTCTTGGTATGTCCGTCGTTGCGGAGGGCGTGGAGACAGCGGCCCAGCTTTTCATTTTGAAGCGACTTGGTTGCGACATCGGCCAGGGATATCTGTTGGGAAGGCCGATGCCGGCGGCGCAGCTTGTGGATCACTCACTCTATCCGCCTGGGAAAATGCCTTCGCGGCGGGGCGTCATCTCTCCGCTCGTTAAGCTCCACCAACTGGAAACGATCTATCAAGGTGCGCCAATCGCCTTGGCTTTCCTGGATACCGCTGGCCGCTACGTCAGCGCCAATGATCGTTACGCCCGGGTTCTTGGCGAAGAGCGCACATCCCTGATCGGCCAAAGCGCTGCCGATGCCTTCGCGCAGGAAAGGCATGCAGTGGTCGCACGGATCGCTCGCCGTATATTGGCGGGCAGGCCGGTCATCGAGAGGGAAGTGGTCAACCGGCGCACCAACCGCTCTTATGTTCTCTCCTGCAGCAGGATCGTTGATGATGGGGGAGACGTGCTCGGTCTATCGATCTCGTTGATCGATGTTACCCGGCGCAAGCTTGCCGAGTCAGCACTTCGTGCCGACGAGGAACATTTCCGCCTCGCGATCGAGGTCAGCCCCAATGTCGCGTGGGCAGCCCGTACGACAGGTGAAGTCTACTACATGAGCCCGGCTCTATCCGGCGGCGCGCATGTTGCGGTCGAAGATCGCATCAGCAACTGGTATGAACGCATGCATGCTGAGGACCGGGTCCGCGTCCGGCAGGAATGGTTGGCGACAATCTCTGACGGGACATCCTTTCAGACGGAGTTTCGAATCCTATGGTCGGACGACCGATGGCGCTGGGTGAGAAGCGAGGCCGTTCTAGCGCCCGGCGCAGATGGTAAGGCCCATCGCTGGTTCGGCGTCATGACGGATATCACCGCGCGCCGCGCGCTCGAAGAGCAGGTCGACAGGCTCCAGAATCGGGTTGGGAATTCCGCCGACGAGATATTGCAGTTGTTTCGGCTTTAGCGGGATTGCGGACGCAACCTAGAAAGCCGCCAGAAAAGTCCTCAAGAACGACCCTATAAAAACGCAAGGCACGCATGCACTGCCGGAGCGTTGAGCGACTGTATCCGCCAGCGGAACTGTGCCATGAATCTCCTCTGTTATAGTCTCACTCCTATGGTGCAACACGATGAAGAAAATCGGCTTCTTATCTTTCGGACATTGGACGCCTTCGCCGCAGTCGCAGACCCGCTCTGCCGGTGATGCATTGCTTCAGTCCATTGATCTCGCAGTCGCCGCCGAAGAACTGGGCGCGGACGGCGCCTATTTCCGTGCACACCATTTTGCCCGCCAGCTTGCATCTCCCTTTCCGCTGCTGGCCGCCGTCGGCGCCAGGACAAACCGGATCGAGATCGGGACCGGCGTCATCGACATGCGTTACGAGAACCCGCTCTACATGGCCGAGGATGCGGGCGCCGCTGACCTGATCGCTGGTGGACGCTTGCAGCTCGGCATCAGCCGTGGCTCCCCCGAGCAGGTGATCGACGGCTGGCGCTACTTCGGCTATCAGCCGCCGGAGGGTGGATCTGATGCCGATATCGGTCGCCGGCATGCCGAAGTGCTGCTTGATGTGCTGCGCGGCGAAGGTTTTGCCGAGCCCAACCCACGGCCGATGTTTCCCAATCCTCCTGGAAAGTTGCGGGTGGAGCCGCATTCCGAAGGACTGCGCGAGCGCATCTGGTGGGGATCCGGCTCGAACGCCACGGCTGTCTGGGCGGCCAAGCTTGGCATGAACCTGCAGAGCTCGACGCTCAAGGATGACGAGACCGGACTTCCGTTCCATGTCCAGCAGGCAGACCAGATCCGTGCCTACCGCGAGGCGTGGAAAGCTGCCGGCCACACGCGCACGCCGCGCGTATCGGTCAGCCGCAGCATCTTCGCGCTGATGGATGATCGTGATCGCGCCTATTTTGGCCGGGGCGGGGAGGGCGACGACAAGATCGGCTTCATCGACGACAAGACGAGAGCCATCTTCGGCCGCAGCTACGCCGCAGCGCCGGACGTTCTGGTCGAGCAGCTAGCGAGGGATGAAGCCATCGCGGAAGCTGACACGCTTTTGTTGACCGTGCCGAACCAGCTCGGGGTGGAGTACAATGCGCATGTGATCGAGTCGATCCTGACCCACGTGGCACCCGCGCTCGGCTGGCGCTAAGTTTCAAACCGGCGCTGGCTGCTTGTTTTAATCGACCACCGGTCCTGACCGGTGGTCGATTGTGGTAGTTTACCAGCTTGCGCCGCCTTATCGGCTCTCGTGCCAACCATCGGTACTTGCCTTGACGATGGCATCCATCAGCCGGTGAGCCGCTTCGATATCGGCATCGCCGATATCGCCGAGCACCTTGTCCCTTAAAGCGCTGATCACCAGTTCAACGCGGTCCGCAAGCGCCTGTCCCCGCGGTGTCAGCCATACTGTCTTGGCGCGCCGGTCCTCGGGATCGTCGCGGCGCTCGATGTGACCGCTGTTGTTCAACTCGTCCAGCAATCTCACCAGAGACTGGCTCGCCAGGCCGAGACTGTCCGCCAGTTGTACCTGCCTCGCACCGCCGCCCGAACGGCTTACCCATAGTAGCAGATTGGCACGGGACGCGGAGATGCCGTCATCGGCGAGCGCTTTCTCGGCCATGCGCCGCCAGATGCTGCCGGCCTGCAAAAGGCTCGACGTGATCGCCACGCGCTTCGCCGAAATATCCGATGGCCCACCCATGTCGTGTCTCTCTGTCTTCTGCAGACGCTGAGGGAAATCGCTACCGGCGGTAGACAAAGGAGTAAAGCATATTGTGATTTATAGATCGTATGCGTATAGTACGTATACGATCTAATATGATGTGTGGGCCGCCACCTGAAATGACAAGTAAGCAGCCGACATGGCTTCCCGATCCATGGGACATGGTCTTCTCGCTCAAGACCTTCGCGGCGGCTATGCTGTCGCTGTTCATTGCCCTGTGTTTCGACCTTCCCAATCCCTATTGGGCGGTGACGACAGTCTATATCGTGGCCCACCCCCTTTCGGGCGCCAGCACCTCAAAGGCGGTCTACCGCTTGGTCGGCACGGTTGTCGGCGGAACGATGAGCATCATCCTGGTGCCGAACCTGGTCAACGCGCCCGAATTGCTGACGGTTGCTTTGGCCTTATGGGTTGGCGGATGCCTGGCGCTCAGCCTTCTCGACCGAACGCCGCGCAGCTATTGCTTCATGCTGGCAGGCTACACGGCCGCACTGACGAGCTTTCCGGTCGTCGATACGCCGGCAACGGTGTTTACCTACGCCACTTCGCGGATGATCGAAATATCGCTGGCGATCATCTGTGCGGCGCTGATCAACAGGATCGTCTTTCCGCGCCATGCCGGCCCGGTGCTGGCGGCGCGCATAGACGCGTGGCTGCGCGATGCGTCGGCCATCATCGTCGCGGCGCTGGAAGGGCGCGGCGATGACCCGGCTCTCGTGAAGATACCCCGTCGGCTGGCGGCGGAGGCTGCCGACATACGCATGTTCACCACGCATGTTTCCTACGACACGTCTAGCCACAGCACTCTGGTCGACCGCTCCCGAGATTTGCAGGGCCTGATGGTCACTGTCTTGCCTGTGATCTCAGCTCTTGCGGATGTCCAGGCCGCTCTCTCGAAGGCGGGCTACCAGCCGCCATCTGCGACGGAGCAACTGATCGAGGATGTCGGGATATGGCTGAAAAGCGGCGAGCCGCTTTCTGACGAGCGGGGTGCCGAACTTCTCGCTGGCCTGGCAGCGGTCGAAATCCAAGCTCGAACTTCCGAGGACTGGCAGGCGCTGCTGCTGTTGGACCTGACGGCGCAGCTTCGCGATCTGCTGCGGATATGGAGCGACTGTGTCGCGTTGCGGCAAGAGATCGCCACCGGCGTGGAGCAACCGCGCAGGCGGCGATATCCATGGTTCGGCACGACCGCACGGCGGCCGATCCACAAAGACTACGGCATGGCGCTGTTTTCCGGTTTCTCGGCCGCATTGGCGATCATCCTTGGCACGGTGTTTTGGATCGCGACCGGATGGAGCAGCGGTGCCGGGGCGCCGCTGATCGCTGGAATTCTTATCTGCTTCTTCGCGACGATGGACAATCCGACGCCGATCATCCGCAAATTCATGATATTCTCGATCGTCGCCATGGCCCTCAGTTTCGTCTTCGTCTTTGCGGTCATGCCTGTTCTGGATGGCTACGTATCGCTGGCACTGGCGCTGAGTGTCCTGTTTCTGCCGCTCGGATTGCTGATTGCCAAGCCGTCGACCTTCCTGCTTGGCATGGCGCTCTCCGCCAACATCCCGACAATGCTGACGCTGCAATCGCGGCCGGTCTTCGATCTCGCGTCCTTTCTCAACACCAACATCGCCACGATCCTTGGCACCATCATGGCGATCGGCATCGCCGCGGTTGTCCGTTCGGTCGGCGCCGAATGGAGTGCGCGGAGACTGTTGCAGGCAGGATGGGTGGACATTGCCGCTGCCGCGGAGAGGTCACGTCAACCGGATCTGCAGGCCCTGCTCCACACGATGCTGGATCGGCTTTCGCTGCTTGTACCGCGGCTTGCCGCGATACCGGAGGGTTCGCCGATCCTGGGTGCGGATCTGCTGAAGGACATGCGCGTGGGCAGCCATGTCATCGCACTCCAGCAGCAGAAGAATCGGCTGCGCGGTGACCGACGCGAGGCCGTGGATGCCGTTCTGGTTGCGATCGCCGGTTACTACAGGGAGAGACGCCGCCGAGCGGATCTTACGCCTGCCCCGATGCTTTTGACTGCGCTCGACGGCGCGTTGGACAGGCTCGGTGGGGCCGAGACCTCATCAGCCGCTCTGGCAGCACGAATGGCGCTTGTTGGTCTTCGGTATAATCTCTTTCCCGAAGTAGCCGGGATCGCGCCGACCGAGGCCGACTTCCTCAGGCAGGCGGCGGAATGACGGCGGCAACGTGAGGCGGGCCGCCGCTAGGATGGATTGATTTTGAAGACGTCATCGCCAACGAAAACGATGATGTAGCCGCCCTTGCGTCTCGCCTCACAGGCCCAATCGTTGAGCTGCTTTGTGTAAGGCTCGGTCTTCCAAGCATTGGGATAGTCGGGATCGACGAGCACGGTGATCTGCTGACCCTGACCGTAGACCATCATGTTCGCCACTGACGGCTCCCATTCGGGCCCGAGCGACTCGTTCATCATCCAGGCGCATAGGAAGTCGCGACAGAGCTGCGGCCGGTCTGCGTATATGGAACAGCCGCGGCCAGCCGTGCAGTTCGGGCACCAAGTGTTCGCGGGCTTAGCGAAATGATCGATTTCGGGCAGCCGACAGCACAACGTGCAGGAGCCGCAGGCACGCAGGTCGAGCTTTGGCGGGTGCAGGCGCGTCTCAAATGTGGCGTTGGCAGGTTGGGACATGTCCGGTTTTGTCAGAAGGTGGGAGTGATCACAGCTTTGGTTGTCTCATATGCCAGATTTCGTCCCGCCGCTATGCCGGTCCTGCGCCGCGATTTACGGCAAACCATCCTGCCTTGGCGTCGTTGCCATCTTCGCGCCATAGGCATTGCGCAGCTCACTTGCGTCTTCAGGCCTTCTGTCGGTCGCCTGGTGCAGAAGAGATGACGTGTACCCCTCAGCATGTGTGCCCTCGATCAGGGTGACGTCGGAATTGCCTGGATTGTCGGAGCGCTCGAACCACTCGACCGGCTGCTGCATGAAGTTCATCTCGAAGGCGCGATTGGTCACGCCATGGCTGACGATGACGACACTGTCGCTGCCGCGCGCGGCCTCGTGCATCAGCGTTTGCAGGAATAGGCGAACCCGCTGCGCCACGTCAGCCCGGCTTTCGCCATCCGGCGGTCGGGCGTAGAATTTTCCGCTGTTGTTGCGCAGCCGTGCCCATTTTTCGAACTCATCGGGAAACTTCTGCCTTTGCTCCGCGTGGTCGTATATCTCGGTGAAAAGGCCGAAATCCTGTTCGCGCAGGAGATAGTCCTCGCTGATATCACCGACCAATTCGGCCGGCAAAGCGTCGAGCAACGCGTCCTTGCTCTGCCGTGTTCTCAGGAAAGGCGAATACCAGACGCGCAGTTTTTTCGTTCCACTAATCGGCGCTCTTTCGAGATGCAATCCGATGGCGCGACCGGCTTCGTATGCCTGGCGGTATCCCCACTCGCTCAAGGGAACGTTGTGATCACCGAATTGGCGGTAGGCCTGGCCATTGAGGTTGCCGAGGGATTCGCCGTGGCGAACGAGAAAGATACGCATAAGCCATCCTGCACTACGCGATATGGAATCGCTATCATCATGGACGCGACGCGGCCTGGGAGCAACCAAGCGCGCCAACGGTCAGCGCGTTCTGCCGACGCTCGCATACATACCGGTGGTGCGAAACTCGGTAGGGTTGGTACCGTAAACCCGCCGAAATACCTTCGAGAAATAATTGGCATCCTCGAATCCCGAGCGGATCGCCACCTCCTTTACCGGCATGTTCGCTGTTTTCGTCAACAGCTTGACCGCACGTTTCAATCGTCTCTGCAGAACATATTCGGCCGGTGGAAGCCCTTCGTTGGCGGCGAACATTCGCGAAAAATGCGCTCGGCTGAGGCCGGCGACACGGGCAAGATCCTCCACTGGGAGGGGCTTCTCCAGGTTGTCGGTGATGTAGTCAATCACGTGCTGCATCGTCCGGTATTCTTCGCTGAACACAGGATGAGAGCCGAACACGTCGTCGTAAAGCGCCATCGCCGCTTCATAGGCGATCGCCGATGCCTGACCTGGCGTCTCGGCGCCTGATATCAGGCGCAAGCTGCAATCCGCCAGATGCTCTACCGTTTGTGGCTGCAGCTTCAGAATCGGCCCAGTCACGGCAAGGATCGAGCGGTGAATGCGCAGCGCCTCGTCGCCATTCATCGATATCCAGAAGAATTCCCAGCGGTCGCCATCCTCGATCCAGTAGCGGTGATTGTGCGGCACCAGCACCAGCAGCGTTTCGCCTTCCTTCACCCGAAGCGAGCGATTCTCGTATCTGAGATTCCCCGCGCCGCTGATCGTATGCTGCAACACGGTAAAAGGCGTCTGTCCACGTTTGCGGCCATCCCAGTCGTAGGTAGAATCCTCGCGCAGTTCGTAGCCGGTGCTGGTCGGCATGGTATGCAGGGATTGTCGGCCGCGCGGCAACGAAACCGTGCGCATGCACGGGCCTCGATCGATCAATTTCTGCAGCACAGAATTACCCATGAAAGCATAATCCTTCTCTGGCGGCCCCGCCGAATATACGCATAATCCGCCCCAAGAGAGAGAACACCGTCGGGCTCACGGAGCGACGGGGAGGGGAATAAGCCGGATTACTGGGCTTTTTTGACGCGACGCGCAAGCCCGTGTCCTATTCTTCTTCCTGTCATCCAATATCGGCAATTTGATCGCATCGAGGTTAGGATCATGAGTTTCAAAATCGCTATCATCGGCGCCGGCAGCGTCGGCTTCACGAAAAAGCTGTTCACCGACATCCTGTGCGTGCCGGAGTTTCAGGACATCGAGTTCGCGCTCACGGACATGAGCGAGCACAATCTGCAGATGATCAAGCAGATCCTCGACACCATCGTCTCGTCAAACAAGCTGCCGACCAAGGTGACCGCCACCACCAACCGTCGCGAGGCGCTGACCGGCGCGCGCTACATCATCAGCTGCGTGCGCGTCGGCGGCCTGGAAGCCTATGCCGACGACATCCGCATTCCGCTGAAATACGGCATCGACCAGTGCGTCGGTGATACGATCTGCGCCGGCGGCATTCTCTACGGCCAGCGCAACATTCCTGTCATCCTCGACTTCTGCAAGGACATCCGCGAAGTCGCCGAGCCGGGCGCGAAGTTCCTGAACTACGCTAACCCGATGGCGATGAACACCTGGGCGGCGATCGAGTACGGCAACGTCGATACTGTTGGCCTGTGCCACGGCGTCCAGCACGGCGCCGAACAGATCGCCGAGGTGCTCGGCGCCAAGTCGCTTTCCGACCTCGACTACATCTGCTCGGGCATCAATCACCAAACATGGTTCGTCGATCTCAAGCTCAAGGGTCGCAAGATCGGCAAGGATGAGCTGGTTGCCGCCTTCGAGGCGCATCCCGTGTTCTCTCAGCAGGAAAAGCTTCGCATCGACGTCTTGAAGCGCTTCGGCGTCTACTCGACCGAGAGCAACGGCCATCTGTCGGAATACCTGCCATGGTACCGCAAGCGGCCCGAAGAGATCACCAAGTGGATCGACATGTCGGACTGGATCCACGGCGAGACCGGCGGCTATCTGCGGCACTCTACCGAGACCCGCAACTGGTTCGAGACGGAATTCCCACAGTTCCTCGCTTCGGCCGAAAAGCCAATCGATCCTTCCAAGCGTTCCAACGAGCATGCGAGCCATATCCTTGAGGCGCTGGAGACCGGTCGTGTCTATCGCGGCCACTTCAACCTCAAGAACAACGGCGTCATCACCAACCTGCCTGATGACGCGATTATCGAATCGCCCGGCTTCGTCGATCGCTTCGGCATCAACATGGTTTCCGGCATCACCATTCCAGAAGCCTGCGCGGCGACCTGCATGGCATCGATCAATGTCCAGCGCATGTCGGTCCACGCAGCCGTCAGCGGCGACATCGATCTGCTGAAACTTGCGGTGTTGCACGATCCGCTCGTCGGCGCGGTCTCGACACCGGAGGAAGTCTGGCAAATGGTGGACGAAATGGTCGTCGCCCAGGCGCGCTGGCTGCCGCAATACGCGCATGCCGTTCCTGAAGCCAAAGAGCGTCTGGCGAAATCGACGGTCAAGACGCGCGATTGGGCAGGTGCTGCCCGTCGCAACGTTCGCTCGATCGATGAACTTCGTGCTGAAAAGGCAGCGCTCAAGCAGGCTGTCTGAGTTTCCCGGAGGACGGGTGGCGATGGGGCTCCGGGAGGGGAACCCATCGCCACAAGACCGTTTCCGGATCGTTGAGGAGAACGGGGTTGCTGACCAGCGCCTCGAAACGAAAAAGGGAGAGACGATGAGAAATTTCCGCAACATTGGTGTGCTTGCCGGGCTGGCGCTGAGCGTCTCGGTCTCGGCTTTGAGCGCCTACGCCTCCGAGCCGACAGCGCCACCGGTGCCGCCGCAGTTTCCCGCCGAAGGCAAGATCAAGTATGTGTCCAGGGATTCCATCGAGGAGTTTAAGGCGCTTCCCTCATATAACGAGCCGGACTGGGTGAAGAAGAACTTCGTCGACACCGGCAAACTCCCGCCCGTCAAGGATCGCCTTCCCAAGGAGCCGCTGGTCTTTAAGACCGAGAACATGGTCGACGGCGTCGGCGTCTACGGCGACACGCTTCGCCATGTCATCGGTGGTCGTCCTGAAGGTTGGAACTATGGTGCCGGCCAGACGCAGGGCTGGGGCGGCATCGACATCGGCCTCTCCGAATGCCTGACGCGCACAGCGCCGCTGTTCCAGGTCCAGGCCAAGGATACCGAGCCGCTTCCAAACCTTGCAAAGAGCTGGGACTGGTCTGAAGACGGTCACAAGCTGACCATGCATCTGGTCGAAGGCGCCAAGTGGTCTGACGGCGCGCCCTTCGGCGCCGACGACATCATGTTCTACTGGGAAGACGAAGTCGTCGATCCGAACGTCTCGCCGCTCGGCGGCGGCGCGTCGCCGGAAGCCTTTGGCGTTGGCACGACATTGAAGAAGATCAACGATTACACGGTCGAATGGACCTTCAAGGAAGCCTTTCCGAAGCAGTATCTCTACACGATGGCCTACCCGAACTTCTGCCCGGGTCCGTCGCATATCCTGAAGCCGCAGCACCCGAAATATTCCAAGAATACCTACGACCAGTTCAAGAACGCCTTCCCGCCGGAATACATGAACATGCCCGTCATGGGTGGCTGGGTGCCGGTGGAATACCGTGCCGACGATATCATCGTCATGCGCCGCAACCCTTACTACTGGAAAGTCGACGAGAAGGGCAATCAGCTGCCTTACCTCAACGAGCTGCACTACAAGCTGTCCACCTGGGCTGACCGCGACGTGCAGGCCGTTGCCGGCTCCGGCGACATCTCCAACCTCGAGCAGCCGGAAAACTTCGTCGCCTCGCTGAAGCGTGCCGCCGACAAGACGGCGCCCGCCCGTCTCGCCTTTGGTCCGCGCCTGATCGGCTATAACCTGCGCATGAACTTTTCGGCCAACGGCTGGGGAGATCCCGATGCGCGCAGCCAGGCGATCCGCGAGTTGAACCGCAACGAGGACTTCCGCAAGGCGGTCACCATGGCACTGGACCGCAAGGCGATCGGCGATTCGCTGGTCAAGGGTCCGTTCACGGCGATCTATCCGGGCGGGCTGTCCTCGGGCACCAGCTTCTACGACCGCAACTCCGTGGTTTACTACCCGTTCGACCTCAAGGGCGCCAAGGCGCTGCTCGAAAAGGTCGGTCTGAAGGATACCGATGGCGACGGCTTCGTGAATTTCCCGGCCGGTACCGAAGGCGGCAAGAATCTTGAGGTCGTGCTTCTGGTCAACAATACCTACACGACGGACAAGAGCCTGGCGGAAGGTGTCGTCGGACAGATGGAGAAGCTCGGGATCAAGGTCATTCTCAATGCCCTCGATGGCCCCAAGCGTGACGACGCCCATTACGGCGGCCGTTTCGATTGGCTGATCCAGCGCAACCCGACGGAACTTGCATCCGTGGTGCAGAACACCGAGCAGCTTGCTCCGGTCGGCCCGCGCACCAGCTGGCAGCACCGCGCCGGCAAGGACGACAAGCTCGATCTGATGCCTTACGAGCAGCAGCTGGTCGATGTCGTCAACAAGTTCCGCACCAGCCAGGACAATGACGAACGCGTCAACCTGATGAAGCAGTACCAGAAGATTGCGACCGAGAATGTCGATACGGTCGGCCTCACGGAATATCCGGGTGCGCTGATCATCAACAAGCGCTTCTCGAACGTGCCTGAGGGGACTCCGATCTTCATGTTCAACTGGGCCGAAGATAGCGTCATCCGCGAACGTCTGTGGGTGGCTGCCGACAAGCAGGGCAAGTACGAGTTGTTCCCGCAGCAGCTGCCTGGCAAGCCCGGCGAAAAAGGCCCGATCAACTAAGCCTCCTCCTCCCGACGAACGGACCGGCCGCGCGTGATGCGCGGCCGGCGAAGATCAACAAAGCCGGCCGCACCACCATTGGCGCGACAGGCCGCAAGGAGAGGCGAACCCTCCGATGTTCCGATTTCTGCTCGTGCGCATAGCCTCCGCGATTCCGGTGCTGATCATTCTCAGCATCGTGACCTTCGCGATCATCCAGGCACCGCCCGGCGACTATGCCGACTATATCCGTTCCCAGCTGATCAATCAGAGCGGCGCGTCCTTCGCCCAGGCCGAAGAGCAGGCGCAGGCCTACCGAGTCGCCCACGGTCTCGATCAGCCGATGGTCATCCAGTACTTTGCCTGGATCAAGGGGATCATCACCCAGGGCGATTTCGGCTACAGCATGTATTACAACAAGCCGGTGGCCGACGTTGTCGGCGAGCGCCTGCCGCGCACGCTGCTGCTGGCCCTTGTCTGTCACATCTTTGCATCCGTACTCGGGATCGGCTTCGGCATCTGGGCGGCGACGCGCCAGTATTCCTGGATCGACAGCCTGCTGTCCGGTATCTCCTTTCTCGGCATGACGGTGCCGCGCTTCCTGATGGCGCTGATCATCGTCTATCTCATGGTGTTCCATTTCAACGTCTCGGAAATCGGCAGCTTCTTCTCGCCGCAATATGGCGGAGCGCCTTGGTCCTGGGGCAAGTTCGTCGACCTCGTCAGTCACGTCTGGCCGGTTGTCGCCATCGCCACCTTCGGCGGTCTCGCCTACAACATGCGCGTCATGCGCGGCAATCTGCTCGACACACTGAACGCCCAGTATGTCGAGACCGCAAAGGCCAAGGGTCTGTCGGGCAGTGCGGTGGTCATGCGCCATGCCGTGCCGAATGCGCTGCATCCGCTGGTCATGTATCAGGGCGTCGTGCTGCCCTACATGCTGACAGGCGAGATCGAGACTGCAATCATCTTCTCGCTTCCCACGGTCGGACCAGCGATCGTCGGCTCCATGGCGATTGGCGACGTATACGTCACGGCCACTTTCATGATGGTGCTGTCCGCCACGCTCATCGTCGGCAACATCATTGCCGATATGCTGCTTGCCTTGCTGGACCCGCGTGTCCGCCAGTACGGAGGAGCCTGATATGCTCGCCTTCGATTCCGCGCCTCCGCCTCCGCATGAGGAAACCGTCAAGAACCAGCCGGGTGGCAATGAAAGCTATCTGTCCCTGGTCTGGCGCCGGCTTCGGCGCTCGTGGACTGGTCTGATCGGCCTGGTGCTCGTCGCCCTTTTGATCCTGATGTCTATTTTCGCGGACTTCTTCGCGCCGATGGATCCGAAAGCCACCGACGTCGGCTTCGCGCCGCCGCAGATGATCAGCTTTTATGACAAGGACGGCAACCTGACCTATCCGCCGCGCGTCTATGCTCTCGGCGAATCCGAAGAGCTTGACCCCGTGACCTTCCAGCCGATCGTCGGTCCCGACTATGACAACCCGCGCCTTCTCGGCTTCTTCGTCACCGGCGCTGAATACAAACTGTTTGGTCTCATCCCCACCAGCCGTCACTTTTTCGGTTCGATCGATGGTCAGCCCGTGCATCTGCTCGGCACCGACAAGTTCGGCCGCGACGTGCTGTCTCGCGCCATCATCGGCTCGCGGATATCGCTGACCATCGCGCTCACCGTGGTCTTCATTGTAACTGTCATCGGCACCACGGTCGGCATGGTCTCCGGCTACTTCGGCGGCTCGTTCGATACCTGGGTGCAGCGCTTCGTCGAAGTCGTGCTCGCCTTCCCGCAACTGCCGCTCTATCTGGCGTTGACCTCGCTGATCCCGGTTACGGCACCGACCAATGTCTTCCTCGGCTTCGTCATCATCGTCATGTCGGCGCTTGGCTGGGCGCAGATGTCACGCGAAGTCCGTGGCAAGACGCTGGCGCTCGCCCGCATCGACTATGTCCGCGCGGCCATGGCCGTCGGCGCCACCGACCGGCGCATCATCTTCCAGCACATTTTCCCGAATGTGATGAGCCACGTGATCGTTGCGGTCACGCTGCATATCCCGAGCGTGGTGCTTCTGGAATCCTTCCTCGGCTTCCTCGGCTTCGCCGTGAAGCCACCGCTGATCTCTTGGGGTCTGATGCTGCAGGATACGGCCAACTACTCCGTCATCGGCACCTATCCCTGGATTTTGGCGCCCGTCGGCTTCGTTCTGATCACTGTCTTCGCGTTCAATGCGCTGGGCGATGGTCTGCGCGATGCAGTCGATCCTTATTGAGGTGAAGAATATGGCTCTTGCACTCGTCAACTCCTTCGCCCCGCCGGTTCGCCTCGATCACGAGGGCCGCACGGAAAGCCCCGTCATCGACGCCCGCAACATCGGCGTAAACTTCAAGGTCGAGCATGGCACCGTGGAAGCGGTGAAGGACATCTCCTTTCAGCTCTATCGCGGTGAAACCATCGCCATCGTCGGCGAGTCCGGCTCGGGCAAGTCGGTGACGGCGCGCACCGTCATGGGGCTGCTGTCGAAGCGCGCGGTCGTCGCGCCTAAATCCACCGTTGAGTACGACGGCGCCAACATCCTGAAATATCCCGAGAGGCAACGTCGCAAGCTGCGTGGTGACCGCATCTCGATGATCTTCCAGGAGCCGATGAGCTCGCTGAACCCGATCTACACCATCGGCAGCCAGATCGTCGAGGCGATCCGTGTGCATCAGAAGATGAGCAAGAAGCAGGCCTATGCCCGCGCGCTTGAACTCCTGAAGCACGTCCAGATCCCGGACCCGGAAGCACGGCTGAGGCAGTATCCGCATCAGCTCTCCGGCGGCCAGCGCCAGCGCGTGATGATCGCCATGGCGCTCTCCAACGAGCCCGACGTGCTGATCGCTGACGAGCCGACGACGGCGCTCGACGTCACCGTCCAGGCGCAGATCCTCAATCTTATTCGCAACCTGCAGAAGGAGATGCGGATGGCGGTGATCCTGATCACCCACGACCTGACCGTGGTCCGCCAGTTCTCCGACTACGTCTACGTGATGCAGCACGGCGAGATGCGCGAGCACAACACCACGGAAAAGCTCTTCGCCAACCCGCAGCATGCCTACACCAAGCACCTGCTGAGTTCGGAACCACGCGGCCAGGCCAATCCGTTGCCCGAGGGCTCCGAAGTCATTCTCGATGCCAAGAATGTGCGCGTCTCGTTCATGATGCGGCACGGCACCTTCTTCAAGCCGGAGCTCAAGGAACTGGTCGCCGTCGATAGCCTCGGCCTGACGCTGCGCAAGCACGAGACACTGGGCCTTGTCGGCGAATCCGGCTCTGGTAAGACGACGTTCGGCCAGGCGCTCCTCAGGCTGAACGATACCGACAACGGCGAAATCTATTTCGACCGCGAGCCGATCCATGGCAAATCGCGCGCCGAGATGCGGCCGCTGCGGTCGCGCATGCAGATCGTGTTCCAGGATCCGTTTTCGTCGCTCAATCCGCGCATGACGATCGGCCAGATCATAGAGGAAGGGCTTGTCGTGAACAAGCTCGGGGCAAACAAGGCCGAACGTCTCGACCGGGTCCGCGAGGCGCTGATCGCAGCCGGCATGCCTGGCAACATCCTGTCGCGCTTCCCGCACGAGTTTTCCGGCGGGCAGCGCCAGCGTATCGCCATTGCCCGCGCCATCGCGCTCGAGCCGGAATTCATCCTGCTCGACGAGCCGACATCGGCGCTCGACCTGTCGGTCCAGGCGCAGATCATCGAACTGCTGCGCAAGCTGCAGGACGAGCGCGGTCTCAGCTACCTCTTCATTTCGCACGATCTCAAGGTCGTGCGTGCCCTCTGCCACCGGGTGATTGTCATGCAGCATGGCAAGATCATGGAAGAGGGCCCTGTCAACGAAGTGCTCACCAATCCCAAGACCGCCTACACCGAACGGCTCGTGAAAGCCGCTTTCGAAGTAGCCTGATTGCCCATGCCGGAGGATATTATGGCAAGAAATCCCAAGATCACCTTTATCGGAGCTGGCTCCACCGTCTTCATGAAGAACATTATTGGCGACGTGCTGCAGCGCCCGGCGCTGTCGGGTGCGACCATCGCCCTGATGGACATCAATCCGCAGCGCCTGGAAGAAAGCGCCATCGTCGTCAACAAGCTGATCTCGACGCTTGGCGCCAAGGCGAAGGCCGAGACATATTCGGACCAGCGCAAGGCGTTGGCAGGCGCCGACTTCGTCGTCGTTGCCTTCCAGATCGGCGGTTACGAGCCCTGCACGGTCACCGATTTCGAAATCCCGAAGAAATACGGCCTGCGCCAGACGATCGCCGATACGCTCGGCGTCGGCGGGATCATGCGCGGCCTGCGCACTGTGCCGCATCTGTGGAAGATCTGCGAGGACATGCTCGCCGTCTGCCCCGAGGCGATCATGCTGCAATATGTCAACCCGATGGCGATCAACACCTGGTCGATCGCCGAGAAGTATCCAACGATCAAGCAGGTCGGCCTCTGCCATTCGGTGCAGGGCACGGCGATGGAACTGGCCGAAGATCTCGAGATCCCTTACGAGGACATCCGCTATCGCTCGGCCGGCATCAACCACATGGCCTTCTACCTGAAGTTCGAGCATCGCCAGCCCGACGGTTCCTACAAGGACCTTTATCCCGATCTCGTGCGTGCCTATCGCGAAGGCCGCGCGCCGAAGCCGACCTGGAACCCGCGTTGCCCGAACAAGGTGCGCTACGAGATGCTGACCCGTCTTGGCTATTTCGTCACCGAGAGCTCGGAGCATTTCGCCGAATACACGCCCTACTTCATCAAGGAAGGCCGCGAGGACCTGATCGAGAAGTTCGGCATTCCGCTCGACGAATACCCGAAGCGCTGCATCGAGCAGATCGAGCGCTGGAAGGGCCAGGCGGCTGCCTATCGCTCGGCCGAAAAGATCGAGGTCAAGCAGTCGAAGGAATATGCGTCCTCGATCATCAACTCGGTCTGGACCGGCGAGCCATCGGTCATCTACGGCAACGTCCGCAACAACGGCTGCATCACCTCGCTGCCATCCAACTGCGCCGCGGAAGTGCCATGCCTGGTCGATGCGTCGGGTATCCAGCCGACATTCATCGGCGACCTACCGCCGCAGCTGACGGCGCTGATGCGCACCAACATCAACGTTCAGGAGCTGACCGTTCAGGCGCTGATGACCGAAAACCGCGAGCATATCTATCACGCTGCTATGATGGATCCGCACACGGCAGCTGAACTCGACCTCGACCAGATCTGGTCGATGGTGGACGACCTGCTGGCCGCTCACGGCGATTGGTTGCCGGCATGGGCGCGAACCGGTCGCAAGGTACAGGCCGCCTGACCAAACTCTCTCCCGGTCACGGCCTCAAGAAGTCCCGCGGCATTGTCGCGGGACTTTTCCGTATCAATGGTGCGGCGAGAGATGAGGTTTACGCCGATCAGCGCGGTGGCGGTGCTTGCCGAGGATCGGCGAAGCCGACTTCCGGGCATCCCCGAACGTTACCAAAGCTGATCTCGCCACGATCGCCGGCAGCGGTAAGGCCTCGAAAGGTCAACACGTTCTCGTCGCTATAGACAAGATCGACCCGGTCGAACCCTGCACGTCTTGCGCGGTTGCGGGCTTGGCTGATGTTGCACTGGCCCAGCGACGGCGACACATGCCAGGTGCTGGTGCCCCGTCCGTTGGACTGCCACCCGTCAGCCTGTGCGGGTGCAGCCACCGGCACGAGCACAGCAATGAAGGTGAGGGCGGCGGCAAAGGCAGATTTCAAGATCGACGGCTCCATATTGCGTTCGCGGCTATGGGCGAAACATGCTTCTATTAGAATAGACTGCATGCCGTTGTGCGCAACGGCACAAGCTCGGCATTCGGGCAGCGTCGTTAACAAGAAGGCAGGATTGTTTGCCGGCTTCGATGCGCGAACAATTGAATAAATCCAAATATTCGATATAGATCAGTATCAGACATTTTCATCCCGCCGATCGGAATCCCATGAGCCGCAATTTTCTCGTCGTCGATCCCGAGGCGGATATGCCTGTCCTGAAGGGGCTCGCTTCGCCGGCAAGGGTCTCCGTGCTCAAGCTTCTCAATGAGAAGGGGCCGCTCAACGTCAACGATATCGCTGAAATCCTTGCCTTGCCGCAATCCAGCGTCTCGACCAACGTGCAGATGCTGGAAGAGGCAGGGCTGATCCGCACCGAGACACAGAAGGCCCGCAAGGGCAACCAGAAGGTCTGCCACAGCGTCTATGACGAGATCCTCGTGGTCTTCAAGAACGAGATCAAGGAAACCGAACCGGATGCCATCGAGGTAGCCATGCCGCTTGGCCTCTATACCAGCTTCGAGGTGACCGCCCCCTGCGGGCTCTGTTCGGTAGACGGCATCATCGGTCTGCTCGATGTGCCCAACACGTTCTTCGATCCAGATCGGATGAAGACGGCGTTGATCTGGTTTACTCGCGGCTATGTCGAATACCAGTTTCCGAACAATGCGCGGTTGACCAATACGCGTATCCGCGAGATCGAATTCGTCATGGAACTGAGCTCGGAAGTGCCCGGTACCAGTGCCGACTGGCCGTCCGACATCACACTGAGCGTCAACGGCACCGACATCGGAACATGGACATCACCGGGCGATTTCGGCGACAAGCGCGGCGTTTTTACGCCAGATTGGTGGAAGCTCAAGGGATCGCAATACGGCAAGCTTAAGAATTTCCGCATCAACGACGAGGGCGCATTCGTCGACGGCTTGCGGATCTCCAACGTGACACTCGCCGACCTTAAGCTGGACGAGCATCATTCGATTCGTCTGCGTATCGGCGTGCGAGACGACGCCAAGCACCCCGGCGGCATCAACATTTTCGGTCGCGGCTTCGGCAATTACGACCAGGACATCCTGCTGCGCCTGAAGACTCGCTGACCGTATCCGCTTTTGCCAATTTAACCCTTGACCGCGAGGGTCGCTTCCGCTTTATTCATCTCAAATTGTGATATAGATCACAAAAAATGATATAGTGGAGGATATCATGAAAGCTGCGGTCACCGCGCATAGCAAATACACCATTTCCGACATCGACCCGCGGCTGTACGGCTCCTTCATCGAGCATCTCGGCCGTGCCGTCTATACCGGCATCTATGAGCCCGACCATGCCACCGCCGACGAGAACGGCATGCGCAAGGATGTGATCGACCTCGTGAAAGAATTGAACGTTCCGATCGTGAGATATCCCGGTGGCAACTTCGTCTCGGCGTATAACTGGGAAGATGGCATCGGCCCGAAAGAAAGCCGCCCGACGCGCCTCGACCTTGCTTGGCACACGTCTGAAAGCAATCAGGTCGGCATGCATGAATTTGCCGAGTGGTGCGTATCGGCCAAGACCGAGATGATGCTGGCCGTCAATCTCGGCTCGCGCGGCCTCGATGAAGCCCGCAACTTCCTCGAATATGTCAATCATCCCGGTGGCAGCGAGTGGAGCGACAAGCGCATCGCCAACGGCCGTTCCGAGCCTTGGGACGTTAAGCTCTGGTGCCTCGGCAACGAGATGGACGGCCCTTGGCAGATCGGTCACAAGACGGCTGACGAGTACGGTCGCCTGGCGCACGAGACGGCCAAAGCCATGCGCGCCTTCGACAGCTCCCTGGAACTCGTCGTCTGCGGCTCGTCCAATGCCCACATGCCGACCTATCCGGAGTGGGAGGCCACCGTTCTCGACCACACCTACAACGAGGTCGATTACATCTCGCTGCACATGTATTTCGAGAACCGCGAGAAAAATACCGCCAATTATCTGGCGCGCAGCATCGAACTCGACAACTACATCGGTACGGTTGCCGGCGTCATCGACTACATCAAGGCGAAGAAGCGCTCGACCAAGGACGTCTATATCTCCTTCGATGAGTGGAACGTCTGGTACCATTCCAAGGAGCGCGACAAGGCGACGCTTGCTGGCGCCAACGGCTGGCCGCATGCGCCGGCGCTGCTTGAGGACGACTACAATTTCGAAGACGTGCTGCAGGTGGGCTGCATCCTCAATGTCTTTATTAATCGCGCCGATGTCGTGAAAATCGCCTGCCTGGCGCAGCTCGTCAACGTCATCGCCCCGATCATGACGACGCCGCGTGGTGCCGCGTGGCGCCAGACGATTTTCTATCCCTACTATTTCGCATCGGTTTACGGCCGCGGCACGGCGCTGAAGCTCATGGTCGACAGCCCGACCTACAAGGTCGACGACGTCGGTGAGGTGCCTTACCTCGATGTCTCCGCCGTTCACGACAAGGACGCGGGAACGGTCACGTTCTTCATCGTCAACCGCCATGGCACCGAAGCGCTCGATCTCGACGCGAGCCTGCTTGAGTTCGGTGGGTTGAAGATCATCGACGATCAGGTGATCGTCCATTCGGACCTCACCATTACCAATACCGCCGAAAAGCCGGACAACGTCGTGCCGGTTAAGGCTGGTGGCTCGGTATTCTTGGACGGAAAGCTCAGCGCGAAAATCGCACCGCTGTCTTATCGGGTCATCCGGCTACAGGCCTGATATTGTAAATCGGGATATTTGATACATATCAAACATGTGTTGACATCGTAAGCCGATGATTTAACGTCGGCTTACCGGTCTTGACGTGCCACTGGGAGGAAGAGATGGAAGCAGTCGCTTCTGTTCTGGCACTATCGCTGACGGAATGTGGCCTGCTTGTACGCGCAGCCGCAAACTCCGTCAGTTCATGCCAAGCATGTATTTATATCGGAATATTGGATTCCAACCGCGGACAAGGAGCGGTTGGATGACAGCCAGCATCGAAATCAGCAACGTCAGCAAACGCTACGGATCGATGACCGTGCTCGACGGCCTGTCGCTGTCGATCAAGGCCAATGAATTCATGGTGTTTCTCGGACCGTCGGGCTGCGGAAAATCGACTCTGCTGCGAATGATCGCCGGTCTGGAAAGCGTTGACGAGGGCACGATCTCCATCAATGGCGAACGCATCGACACGCTGCCGCCGGGACAGCGCGACATCGCCATGGTCTTCCAGAGCTACGCGCTTTACCCTCATATGACGGTAGCCGACAACATGGCGTTCGGGCTGCGCAACATCGCCGTGCCCGCGGACGTGATCTCGGCCCGCGTGGCGGAGGCGGCGCGCATGCTCGAGATCGGCCATCTGCTGGAGCGCAAGCCTGGCCAGCTCTCCGGCGGTCAGCGCCAGCGCGTCGCCATCGGTCGGGCGATTGTCAAGGAGCCGAAGGCCTTCCTCTTCGACGAGCCGTTGTCGAACCTTGACGCAGCGTTGCGTGTCCGCACCCGGGTTGAGCTCGCTCAGCTTCGCAACCGGGTGCAGTCGACGATGATCTTCGTCACTCACGATCAGATCGAGGCAATGACGCTGGCGGATCGCATCGTTGTCATGAACAATCGGAAAATCGAGCAGATCGGCGCGCCGATGGAAATCTATTCGCGCCCGGCCAGCCGTTTTGTCGCTACCTTCGTCGGTTCGCCGACGATGAACTTTCTCGATGTCGGCCTGTCGGAGCGCAACGGCTTCGTTAGCGCCAGGCTGCCCGACGGGACGGAGTTGCAGACGGCGATCCGCGCCGCCGGCATCGGCGCCGGTGAACATGCGCTCGGCATCCGCGCCGAGGCGGTAAAGATTGCCACTGGCGTGCCGGCAACGACAACAGGCAAGGTCGACGTGCTCGAACGACTGGGCGACCGGACGTTGCTTTATACGCGCCTGAAGGACGGCAGCACGGTCGTTGCTGAGGATATCGGCAACAGCCGCGTCACTATCGGCGACGAGGTGGGGCTGACACTCGACGGCAGCCGGACGCATCTCTTCGACGGCGAAGGTCACGCCTGGCACAACGAGGAGGCCGGGCATGGCTGAGACGACCTTCTCCGGAAGCGGCGTGAAGGCGAA